>OHLH01000946.1_pt1 | contig 16895 bp, 10 predicted proteins | sample 1569061 | NCBI WGS metagenome assembly OHLH01 (sample SAMEA3879603, study PRJEB24766) | human gut metagenome | biome: human-associated habitat; feature: feces | place: USA | collected 1985/1987
ACCGTGTTGATGATATTGTTGTATTTAAGCAACTTGAAAAGGATGATATTAAGGAAATTGCCCGCCGTATGCTTAAATCCCTTAATAAGAGATGCGAGGAAATCGGTATTGAACTTGACGTAACCGATAAGGCTGTTGACGCTATTGCTGACAAAGGCTTTGATAAGGTTTACGGCGCAAGACCGCTTCGACGTGCAATTCAAACAAAGATTGAAGATAAGCTTTCAGAACTTATTCTCCACAAAAGACGCTATTCTAATGGAACTTGTGGGCACGATGTTCAGCGGACAATTTGGAGTGGCAAAGAACATTGTTGGTGATAATATGTCGCCGATATACACATATGCTGTGGAAACTGCCATACAGATAACCCTCACTGAGCTGAATGAAAATCTCCGAGAGATCTACATTGAAGCTTATACTATGCCTGAAACGGCTGAGTATATCTATGTCCACACTACGGCGGAACTGAAACAGATATTCGGCTCGAATTTTCCGGGCTATACCGAGAGCGATTTCTATGAAATGGAAATCGGAACATCAGGAATAATGCGCAACTATATGGCAAGAAAATGCGATATCCATTTCCCGCTTGACCACAAGCTTAGACGTTTTCTGACGGCGGCAATGCGAGTGTATAAAGTACCGGAGGAAGAACAGGCAAAAGTGCTTGCATTTATCAGATTGCTTGATATTAGAGCTATCGCCACAGAGGTCATGTATAAGCTGTTTGCAATGCTGGAAATGACATTCGATTTTAAACTTTCAAAAGATGATGAAGAGGGGGAAACAATATGAAAAAACGGTTATTGAGCATCATACTTACTCTATGTATGGCAATGTCCATTACACCATTGAACGCATTTGCGGTCACAGAATATGGCATATGGATAGGCGACGAACAGGTAACATCTGATAAAACATGGAGCAAACAAGGCTGGAAATACGATATACAAAGCAAGACTCTGACGCTTCTTGGCTACAATATGGCGACTATAGGCAAACGTATAAACGGCAACAGCGAAAGACCCAGCCGATTTGGTCTTATATACGTTGAAGGCGAACAAGATCTGAACATAAAGCTTGTCGGCAGCATTGATCTTGGTGACAGCCCGTTTTCAAGCCAAGCTGCAACCAAATACAATGAGAGCTACAGCGGAATTTATGCTCCTGACAGTAATATCACTATCATTGGCAGCGGAACGTTTTCAGCAGTAACACATGACGCAGCAATATACTGCTCAAATCTTACTATCGGCGACGGTACTGAACAAAATGCTACTAATGTATCGTGCGAAAGCTTCGGCGCTTGCATTATCGTAAAGTATAATATGATAGTTAATGACTACAGCACTGTTTGGGCTTGCGCAAACGGACCAACTGTGGGCATGAACGGCATTTATGTCGAGGGGTCGCTTTATGTAAACGGCACTAATACCACCGTAGAGGGTCGTGCTACATACAGACCTGTTAAGGGAGAGTGCACCAATTACACACACTACAGACCAAAAAATCTCACTTCAGGCGGATATTTCAACAATGCAGGTTCAACTATTGCAGGAATAATGGTATATGGAATTTTGACAGTTGACGGCAGTAAGGTCGAAGGTAACGTCTTTAAAGAGATATACAAACCACAAGAGTATGATTCAGAATACACCTCAGGCCTTGAAGCAGGCGGTATTGTAATAAAGAACAACGCCACAGTAGAAGGCAGAAACATTAATCCGTCCACGCCGGGATTCATGGAATATGGCGTACAAGTTCACCATTACGCCATAAAATTTTTAGGAAGAGGACGTGTCCGTGCCGGAACAGAGTATGTGGATTATGAAAGCGTCAATCGTGGTTTCCGTAAATCAGGCGGCAACGAAATAACAGTTTCGGGACGGCTGAAACTCTATGAAAGCGATACTTGTCCCGCTGACTTCAAGAAGTTTGCGCAGTATGGCTTCGGAGGGTATACAGAATATTATACAGAAAACATGGATGACATCTATATAAAAGATGATAATGGCCGTGGTAAAATGTCATATTTCAAGGATATGCATGATTATGAAACATTTTATTTAGCAAGCGGAATAGATCTAAAAGATATATATGAAATCGATCTGGACACCAACGTTCCATTTGATGTAAACATACTTTCAGGCGATATCAAAATGAACATAGATATCAAAAGCGGTTTTGAGCTTCCGAAGATCATTGTCTATGACGGCGCAACTTTAAAATTAAAGACCTCCCCTGATAAAACATATAATTTCACTTATCCTATCGAGCTGAAAGGCGGCACGATAGAATTTACAAACAGTGCGATCGTGCGAGGACTTAACATTGTAGGAGAGGGCAAGGTCATCATTGATAGCGGAAACTACTCTGGAACGCTTGGTGACAACGTAATCTTGCAGATATCAGGCGGAAGCGCTGACTTCAATGACAACGGCAAGGCTGTGGACGCAAAAGGAAACTCGGTACACAAGTACACCTATGTTGCAAGGGGTGCAGATGGCAATGAGTTTATAGGCAGTGCTAACACACGTCAGCCGCCATATGACGATTTTTATGGCTATAACCGCTCAGAAATATTCCATGACGGAAACAAGCTTCATCTCTGGCTCAAGTCACAGGATTCCATTTATGGCGTGAATGCTTTTAAAATAAAAGCTGACGGCACTCTTGAAGATGAGAACACCTATTTTAATCTGCGTTATGGAACGAATATCTTAGAGCATAGGATACCTTTTGATCCTATAACATTAAAATACTTTGTTGTGAAAAAGAACGACGTCGTTACGCTGAAAACAATGGAAAACGAGCCGTCCTCACCGCAAGACAGTGATATCCGAGTAGAATGGTACAGTGTTGAAAACGACAAGCGCACAAAAATAAATGCCCATGGCACAAGCATGTATGTGGGGCGTATGGGCAACAGTGACAATGGTACGCATTATCAGGCAGATGTATATTATTTAGGCTGGGATTCCAAGCTCAATCATTCATATACCTATGACGCATATATCTTCATTGACGAGCCGGTATTTACTGCTCCTGACAAATTCCACTTGGATAAAAAGGCAAAATTCGAGGTCACAAACAATACACCAAATGGCGCAGTACGGCTGAATTACCTATGGGAAGTGAGCAAGGACGGCGGAAAGACTTTCACCGCCATTGACGGCGAAACTTCTTCTGTTTACGAGCCTACTATAGAAAGCCAAATGAACGGCTGGCAGATAAGATGCAAAACATGGGTATCAACAGGCGACGGACAAAAAACTGAGCCGACCGTTTTCGGCCCTGTTACGATAAACTTCTCCGAAAAAGCACCGGTCATAGTAAAACACCCGCAAAGCGGTGCAACAAACGCTCCTAGCCAGCCTAAACCTGTTAAGCCCGGAGAAATAACTATCGTAATTGAACGTTACTATTTCTTCAATGTAGAAGCAACAGGCAGTGAACCGCTCCAATATCAGTGGCAGGAAAGCAGCGATAACGGAGAAACTTTCGTTGATATCCCATATACCAACGACAATTCACATTCATTAAAAGTGCGAAAAGAAAACAACGGAAAGCTTGTGCGCTGTGTTGTATCAAATGAATACGGCTCTGTAGTTTCAAACGCGGCAAAGCTTACAATATATTATTCTCCTGAGTTTACAGCCTCACTCGGCAATAAGACCATAAACAGCGGAGAAAAGGCTACGTTCACACTTCCTATCGCTCAGGGAAATCCTTACGGAGCTGAGGTGATATGGCAGGTGAGCAAGGACGATGGAAAGACTTTTGCAGACGTTACCGAAGCTGACGGAACGTTCTCTCTTGATTCAAAAGTCGTGGACGGCAAGGAAGAATGGTCAACTACATTCACCACCTGTGCAACGAACATAAGCTTTAACGGATATATGTACAGATGTACGGTCAAGAACGCTGAAAATGCGGACTATGTGGGTACTTGGGTATCGGAAAAAGCAACGCTTACAGTAATAAGAAACTGCGCAGTAGACGGACATATATTTGACGAGGGAACGATAATCTCCGAGCCGACTTGCATCGATAAGGGTGTGAAGAGGTTTAATTGCTCCGAATGTTCACAGTACAAAGATGAGCCTATAAACCCATTGGGACATGATTGGAAAGAAGCGACCTGCACAGCTCCAAAGACCTGCAAACGCTGTCAGGCTACTGAGGGCGAGCCTATCGAACACAGCTTCGGCGATTATATATCCGACGAAAACGGACATTGGAAGCAGTGCAGTGAGTGCGGAACTGACAGCCAAAAGGAACTTCACGCCTACAAGTGGAATACGGAAGGCGGCGAATATTGGCAGGAATGTACAATTTGCGGATATGAAACGAAAAAATCAACTATTTTGAAGATATCCATAAACGGAACTGACGAGACCTGTCCTTTAGGTGATTATGAATTTACATTTGCTCTGCCTGAGGGCTGTACTGACGTAACAGCAGGCTTCAGATTTGCAGGCGACGGTACGGAATTGGCGTTTACCGCAAAAGACGATCTTTACACCGCAAAGGTAAGTGCGTCAGATCTTGAGAGCGGAACAATGACGGTTTACGCTTCGGCAAAACTCAAAGACGGTTTTGTCATCACAGGTGAAAAAGAAGTAACCGTGCTTGAAAACCATGTGGGCGGCACTGCGACTTGTACTGAAAAAGCAAAGTGCAAATTCTGTAATAAAGAATACGGCGACCTTGACCCGACAAATCACACAGGCAAACCTGTTTGGAAATTTGACAGCAAAGAACACGAGAAAAAATATGATTGTTGCAGCGAGGTGACTATCGAGAGAGAACCCCACGAATGGAACGCAGGCGAATGTACAGAGTGTGGATACAAGTGTACACATTTTGGCGGCAAGGCGACCTGCACAAAGAAAGCCACCTGCGATATCTGCGGCAGTGAATACGGCGATATCGACCCGAACAATCATGGAAAGCTCACACATATAGATAAAGTTGACGCAACACGTGACAAAGAGGGAAATATCGAGTATTGGTACTGCGAAGAATGCGGCAAGTATTTCGGTGACAAGGACGGCACAAAGGAGATACAAAAGGCAGACACTATTACAGATAAGCTGAAAGACACTCCAAGTGATGACAAAAAAGATAACTCAAAGCCAGATAAGACGAAAGACGATACTAACGAGAGCAAGACAGACAGCTCTACGGCAGAAAAGCCGAAAAACGATTCAAGCGAAATCAAGGCAGACAGCTCCACGGCTGATAAGCCTAAGAGCGAGCAGAAAAATCCACAGACCGGAAGCGGCAGTGGTATGAGCCTTTGGCTTGCAATGCTGTTGATAAGCGGCGGTGCGGCAATGGGAATAAAGAAAAAACACAAGAAATAACTGATCTCTTAACTGCACACAGCGGTTGTCTCAAACGGCAGCCGCTGTTTTTTTGATCAACATGACAAAAAATTTGTTACCCAAAGTTAAATTACCCCTTGACCTGTGGCGAAAATAGTAGTAAAATAGAAATGTAAATACAATAATTGAAAGGAATGTTCATCATGCCAAAGTTTATCGTTGAAACATCTGCACGTCACGTTCACGTTACTCAGGAAACTCTTGAAACGCTGTTCGGAAAGGGTGCAACACTTACAAAGAAGAAAGATCTTTCACAGCCTGGTCAGTTTGCTTGTGAGGAGAGAGTTACAGTTGTAGGTCCTAAGAAAGAGCTTGCAAATGTTTCTATCCTCGGTCCTGTAAGAAAAGCAGACCAGATCGAGCTTTCAGCTACAGACGCACGTTCTATCGGCGTTGCCGCTCCTATCAGAGAGTCAGGCGACACAGCAGGCTCAGGCGCTTGCAAGCTTGTTGGCCCATGTGGCGAAGTAGAGTGTTCTGAGGGCGTTATCGTTGCTAAAAGACATATCCATATGACACCTGCTGACGCTGAAACATTCGGCGTAAAGGATAAGGATATCGTTGCTGTCAAGATAGAGTCTGCAGAAAGAACAGCTATCCTCTGCGACACTGTTATCAGAGTAAGCGACAAGTTCGCTCTTGCTATGCACATTGATACAGACGAGTCAAACGCTGTAGGCGCAGGCAGAGAGCAGTACGGCGAGATAGTAAAGCTCTAATTTTATAGTACATATAAGACCGCTCATCATAGGGCGGTCTTTTTTCATACAAAAAATACATCGCCGCAGGCGATACCATAATTCCTCACTCCTCACTCCTAACTCCTCACTAATAACAACGTTTCGATTGACACAAAACTCCACCTGTGATATAATTTTCTTGTAAAACGCATAACGCAAATATGGAGATCATAAAATGAATAACGATACAATAAAACTTATACGGAAAACCTCAAACGTAAATTCACTTATGGTGATAATTTTCTATATGCTTGATATCGCACTTATAAGACTTGGCGACTTGGCGGTGTACCATATCGCAGGAAAGTCAGCCTACTATGAGGATATCTCTCAGCTTGTGAGCTACTGCATACAGTATCTCATGGTTGTGCCAATAGTTCTTGTTGTATTCAGACTTGTGAGTGGCAAAAAAGAGGGACTTAAAATAACAGCCTGTTTCAGAAGGCCCTCAATGCCTGCAAAATGGGTCGCAAAATGGATCGTCATATCATTCGGGCTTATCTATGCCTCAAATTATATCAACACATTTATTTTCTCATATGTGCAGAAAGCTTCGGGAACGAGCCTTAAAGGCGTTGACTTCACTTCAAGCGGCACTGCCCTGGGCGGCGTAACGAGCGTGCTGGCAATGTCAGTGCTTGCACCGTTTTTTGAGGAGCTTATGTTTAGAGGTACGCTTTTCAGAAATGCTGAAAAATGCGGACAACTCACAGGCATTATAATGGTGGGTCTGACCTTCGGACTTTGGCATGGAAGCTATCAGCAGATACTCTATGCGGCAGTCATGGGTATGTGTGCCTGCTTTATGGTTGCAAAAACAGGATCTATCTTCCCATCTTTGATACTTCACTTCACCATGAACACTATCGGAGCAATTCAGAGCGTCGCACTCGGTTCCATAGACTTTGACAAGTTTGCCGCAGACCTTGAAAAAGGTCAGATCACAGGCACAGCACCAATGATAATAATTGCTGTCGCACTGCTTTCGTTCGGACTTATGATAGCTGGTCTTGTGCTTTTCGTAAAAGAGCTTAGATATCACCGTGACAGCTTCAGACTCATAAACTTCTGCCCTGACGTTTCACAAGGCAAAAAGATAGTCATCTATCTCACCGCACCTGTTACCATACTCGCCTTTGCCGGGCTTATCTTCATCACAGTCCGCACAGCTTTAGGTCTTGGGCTATTCTAAAATACGCATAAAAATAACGCAGACTTTTTACAGCCTGCGTTATTTTTATCAGGAGTTATTTATTATGATTTAAGGCTTGCGATCTTCTGGTTAAGTTCCTTGATCTCGGAATCTACAGTTGCAGAATACTTCTCACGAACCTGCGTCCATGTGGACTGTACACCCTCTTCATCAACGTTTGAAGCATCACTGTAGAGAGCGTCAACAAGGCACTGGTTTCCGTCAAACTGCTTTCTGTCACCGAGAGCGGAAGATATACCGTAAGCATAGTCGAAGAGCATAAGGTAATCGTCAGAAACAACGTCCATTTTCACATCATACATCTCGTCTGTCCAATTAGGGTTGTTCTCCATGAACTTGTCCTTGTTTGTCTGCTCATACTTTGGATCTGTCTTTGAGGCTCTTACGCACTCGAACCAGCACTTAACAGCTTCGCTTCTTGTTGAGCCTTTTACCCACATGAAAGCTGTCATATCAGAAGTTGTTATCTTCTGCTGATTATCGTCATACTGAGGAATAGGAACAACGCCCCAGTTCTCGCCCTCCTTTGGAGTCTGGTTGCCTGTATAAGCCCACTCGCCCATTGCATAGAACAAGCAGTTCTGATTGAAGCAATCTCTTGCAGAGCCTACCCAGCCGTTGAGGATAAGTCCGTCCTTCATCATATTATAAAGGAAGTTCTGAGCCTTTTCGATATCAGGGTCGTTAAGATTGCTTGAAAACTCGTTTGTTGCAGGATCATAGTTTACAAGACGCTTGCCTGTCTGCTGAACAACGTGTGCTCTGAAGAAGCCGTTTACGCCGTAACGCTCAGTATCAGCCGGTGCGTTGCCAACATATGAGGACATGATATCCTCCCAATTCTTCCAAGTCCACTCATTGTTTACATAAAGCTCATATGGATCGTCAAGACCCTCTGCGTCAATGATATCCTTATCATAGCAAAGCATAGCAGAAGCAGAATAGCCAAGAGGCGCAACATAATGCTTTCCATTAAGCATGAACTGATCTGCTGTATCCTTTGTTGCAGACCACAAAGGCTGGCTGAAATCAACGATGCTGTCGATAGGCTGATACATATCCTTTACTACCTGTGAAGGGAATGCAAGCCACTCATACTTGAATATATCAGGAATATCCTTGTTAGCTGTGATAGCAGCAGCAAGATTATCAAATCTGTCCTCATTTGAAGTCTGCTGGAACCTTATCTTTCCGCCCTTGCTCTCAAAAAGCTGAAGCTCTGTGCTCTTCTCAGGACTGCCCTTAGTAGGGTTAAGGTCGCCCTCACCGAGATAAAGTATCTCTTTTTCAGCACCCTCAGGGATAGCCTCGATAGATTCCGTGTCAGCTACCGCAACGTTCTCTGTTGCAGAAAAATCGTCCTCCGCCTTGCTTGAAGAGTTTGATGAGCTTCCGCAACCCGCTACTCCTGTTGCCATTGACAAAGCCATTACAGCCGCTATGTACTTTTTGTAATTCATAAAATATTCCTCCGTAATTAAATATTTTAGCATCAAAGCTGTCCGTATGTAGTTAATGAGTTCATATATTAAATCTTGCTATAATTATACAACACATATAAAGCTATTGTCAATCACCATTATAACACAATTATCAGCAATTTAATTGTACACTTTGCACAATAAAATACATATGTATTGTTAAAACACAATATCACAATCAATATTGTTTAAAATACGCGCATAAAGTTCAAATATTCAATATGCCCGTTTTGAATGAATATAAAACAGATACAAGAGCTTTTTTGTAGAAAACATTAACCAAAACAGCAAAATATGTACAGCATTTATGCAGTTCGTAAAACTTTTTTCATGTAATCGTTTGATGTTTTCAGTGGTACTTGTAATTAGCGAATTATTATAGTATACTTGTTTAAGAAGATTTTTTACCGAAAGGAAATTGCTTGATATGACAGATTTTGAAAGAAACAAAGCAAGGGTGACAGCCGAATACGAGGCTCTCATCAACAGAAAAAACATTGTGTCCGACAGCTACAACGGAATTTATGACAGATACGTTTACCCTGTTCTGACAGCCGCACACGCACCTATTATCTGGAAATATGACATGAACCCTGAGACAAATCCATACTTCATGGAGAGATTGGGCATAAACGCAGTACTGAACTCAGGCGCTATTTATCTCAACGGCAAGTATTACCTTGTTGCAAGAGTTGAGGGCAATGACAGAAAGTCATTTTTTGCAGTAGCAGAGAGCGACAGCCCTGTTGACGGCTTCCGTTTCTGGGACTTCCCTGTTCAGCTTCCTGACACTGAACCGGAGGAAACAAACGTATACGATATGAGACTTACTCAGCATGAGGACGGCTGGATATACGGTGTATTCTGCTCAGAGAGCAAGGACAAGACTTCAAACGATCTTTCTGCCGCTACAGCTCAGGCTGGAATCGTAAGGACAAAGGATCTTAAGACATGGGAAAGACTTCCTAATCTCAAATCCAAGTCGCCACAGCAGAGAAACGTTGTACTTCACCCTGAGTTCGTTGACGGAAAGTACGCATTCTACACACGTCCACAGGACGATTTTATCGAAACTGGCTCAGGCGGAGGAGTATGCTTCGGTCTTTGCGAAGACATCACAAACCCTGTTATCTGCACAGACGAAGTTGTTATCTCACCAAGGCAGTATCACACAATCACAGAGGTAAAGAACGGTGCAGGCGCAGTGCCTATCAAGACACCAAAGGGTTGGATACACATTGCACATGGCGTAAGAAACACAGCCGCAGGTCTTAGATACGTAATTTATGTATTCGCAACTGACCTTAAAGACCCTTCTAAGCTAATCGCTTCGCCGTCAGGACTTTTCATTGCACCACACGGCAGTGAAAGAGTAGGTGACGTATCAAACGTTGCGTTCACAAACGGCGCGATCGTTCGTGAAAACGGTGACGTGTATATTTACTACGCTTCATCAGACACAAGACTTCACGTTGCGGCAACAACGATCGACAAGCTTATGGATTACACATTCAACACTCCGTCAGACCCACTGCGTTCTGTTGACTGCGTAAAGCAGAGATGCGATCTTATCAGAAAAAATCTCGAATATCTTAACAAGTAATATATCAAACACAAACAGACGGCTTCTGCTGTCTGTTTTTTTGTACACTAAAACTTTTTTCAAGTCTGCAATATCCGTGCATAAATATTGCACTACCCATGTAGAGGACGTCGTCCTCTACAATTATGCTATGGTTTGTCTGCCGCAAAATTGCTGAGTCCCTTTACCACAACTTTTTTTATATACCCTCTTGCAATCGTCCACAATCTATGGTATAATTAATTAATAAAAGCACAATATATGCAATATCACGCACAAAATTTTCTCTTAACTAAGGAGTGTTTATAATGAGATGTCCTTTTTGCAACTATGAAGATACAAGAGTAATAGATTCACGTCCAAGCGAGGGAAAAAAGCGTCGCCGCCGTGAGTGTCCGAAATGCGGAAAGCGTTTCACTACTTATGAGGTGGTCGAAAAGCCACAGCTTATGGTATACAAGCGTGATGGCTCGTTTGAGCCTTTTGACAGACAGAAGCTTATAAAAGGCATTCAGAACGCTATCAAAAAGCGTCCTGTAAGTGTTGATGATATGAAAAACCTTGTTGACGATATAGAGAACACCTTCGCAAACAAAATGCAGACTGAGACCACTACAAGTGAGATAGGCGATATGGTGCTTATGGGTCTGAAAAAGCTTGACCACGTTGCATATGTGCGTTTTGCTTCCGTTTACAAGGACTTCTCTGACGTTGATTCGTTCATTCAGATAATCACTGAGCTTTCTGACAAGAAGAAATAAATAAGAGCGTTCCGATAATTTTCGGGACGCTCAGCCTGTCGCAAAACCCCTAGATTCATCTCGAATCAGGGGTTTTGCTTTTATGCAATCAATAAACTAACAATAAATGTAATCAATTTTCGTAAAAAGTGTCAAAACAAAGCGATTTACACTCCGTGGAGAGATTCATATTGTAAAAGATCTGGTTGAATCTGTTCCGAGCAATATAAAACAGAAAGTAAAAAAATGATGCCGCTTCAGAAACAGATACCTCTTCCGGAAGTTTTCCGCAGCGGCAGAACTGATAGAGAAATCCGCCCCAGAATGCGTCGCCGGCTCCGGTTGCATCTAATGCTTTATTTCTGAAACCCTTGACGATCTGACCGCCGTCATATGTCCGTACATAAGCGCCCAATTTGCCCAATGTGATTACAGCAATTTTCACTTCCTTACGCAACAAGGCTTCTGCTGCATATTTGCCTCAAAACCAGCTGCTCCCAGTACTGCTGCAAAAACAGATGTACCGATTGCCATGCCGATTTTATTTCCAAGAGAGATAAATGCATACTGGAACCCGTCATTGCGGACACCGGTTTTCCATTCGCCATATTCTACACAATCGGGAATAATGGCATAAATAGCCGTGTTAAAACCTGCAAAGAAGAACCGTGTCAGACCAGAACAGATATAAAACGGAACAGGTGTCTCTACAGGACTGAACAGATACAGCGACAGCATACATACACCTGTTCCAAGCGCCAATATAGAAGCTGATCTGCCTTTGTTTCCAAACCATCTGAAAATAATAGGAAATAGTCCGGCACCAATAATTGACGGAATAATCCATGGAATAAGTAGTAAACAGGGATTCAGTTCCCTCCACATACTTAAAATAATATAGTGCATCTGCATTTCTTCCATAGAGTGTCACGCCAAACAGGAACTGTCCCAGTAATGCCAGCAGATAGGGCTTATTTTGAAGTACAGTCTGAATTTGCAGCTTTATGGGGATTTTCTTCTTTTCCGGAATGGTTACTGCTTTCTTTGTCTTAGCAAAGCAGAAAATATGACAGGCAGCAAAAATCGCACCATAAAGTACAGCTACCAGCAGATAACCACGCTTGTCACTGCCGCCCAGTTTTGAAATCAACGGCAGTGTGATAATATTGATAATACCGATTGCAATCATGGCACTGACGGAACGGAAGGTGTTGATTTTTGCACGTTCTTCAATGTTCTGCGTCATATCACCGCAGAGGGTTCCATAAGGAATAATTATGCAAAGCGACTAAGAGTGATCTTGGTCGCTTTTGCTATGCTGCTCTAAGTCTGTAATCGACAGGAGATAATCCATCAAGCATTTTAGGCGGCTGTCAGTCACGCTTTTTTCGATACGGCTCAACGCACCCAAGATACTGTTAGCGTTCTCCATATCAACATTCACGATCTTACCGTGCAGTGCCATGTACTTAATATATGTAGCAGTTTTCATATGGCACTCGTCGGCTCTTTGTTTTACCTCTTCCCATTCACCAAGCGTGAACGTGAGATGTTTATACTTCCTGTTTTCTACCTTAATATTATCGACCTCCTTGTTGTCTGTGTTACGGATACTCGGTTCTAAAAGGGTCAGGGTTCCATTTTAGCCCAATTCCGCAGGAAAGCAGAATTGGAAGAGTTTGGGTGACAGAGCATATGCTCTGTCAATACTTGCGAGAAAAAATGAAATTTGGTCAAAAGAGCCAGCCTGCTCTAACTGAATACACGTTTCACATATATAGGACAGAACTCGGGTGAAATTTGCACTCGTTTACAAAAGATTCAAAAAGAATCTGCAAGCTGCATAATCAGGCATAGGCGATATATTGCCCTGTCCGTTAAAATGACAATGGGCGGCATAGTGATGATCTTACGCCTGTGATCGACACCAAACAGCCGAACCTGATGACAGATGTGCTGACTGCTCTCAAACATCACAGCGAACACCTTCTTTCATAAGACGCTACAAAAACAGGCGATTTGTTAAGTGAAATCAAGCCCTCTGAAAGCAAAATCTCTGAATTGTATAAATTTTGGGGTTCGGGATTGTCACTGAGATTATCTAACTTTACAACTAAACGTCCTCTCTATATGGATGCGGGAAAAATCGGGCAAAAACTTAACTGGCTTTGAAAAGTTTGTAGGTTTGAATCGTTTATCTCGGCATTTAGGGATAGCCGATAACGGTAATGCACATGAAATTGGATAGGAGCAAGGGTGGCTCTGTTCAGCGGGGGCAAATATATCTATTTTGACTATGGGTTACTGCTGATGGCAGCATGATAAAAACACCTCTCATAAGGGAATGTCTGGGAACGGCATTTTTCCAACCCTATTTTGAATGTTTTACAGATTATTAAGATTTAATATTGCTATTCAGATTCTCATAGCGGTGCTTTTTTACATCTATAAAAATGTTGAAAACTTTGGTGAGCGAAAGGTTCTTCTCAATAGTAACGACAAAATCTCGGAAAAATATAAGCAGTTTCGATAAAGCTGTTACTCAAATCTCCGTCTTGCACAGATGGGGCGTGGTATTTCTGTTTATCATGTTGGGTGGTTTTTAACAATGCTGCTGTCTTGAATAGTGCTGACGATAGCCCTCATTTTTAAGTATAGCTGGAAAAATATCGCTGTGCCGTATATTCCAAAATCAGAATTATCTTTGCTTTCAGCTCTGGAAATTTCATATTTAAAATAGAGTTCTAACAGACATTATCTGTCTCATGAAAGCAGAAAGGACTCCATAACCGTTTGGTTACTGAGTCATTATTCTTCTTATTGTATTTTTCATACAGCAGTCTGTTGCCGAGAAGGAAATGACGGAGATGATTTTAGAAAGAGGATATTAGCACGCATAGTTAAAGTGACTTTTTATAATCATTACCACCACAAAAGTGGTGGTTTGCTCTGCTCCAAAAAGGAACTGTTACTGGCTTTGCCCCTCAAGAGACTCCGAGGGTTCAGCACCGCATTACATTCACTGGCAGCCCTTATATGTTAGGTGCTTAATTTCATTTGTTTATAACCTCCGTGTATTTTAATTTAGTAATGCAGTCGCCAAATTACTACTATTTTATCATATTCGGAGGTTATTTTAAAGCGTTCGCTGAAGCTTTTTTATGTCCCCGGTAGAACCGGACGTTTAATTACGCTAAAGCGCCCAAAAGAGCCCTCGAAAACGCTTTCAGGGCGTTTCCGAGAACCTGCGATCAGTGTTGATTTTTCTTTATCCTGAATACAGCAAACACTATAGCTGCCACAAGAGCCGCTGCCCCTCCGACTATCCCCAAGATAAGCGGGAGACTGCTTTTTCCCTCTCCCTTTTCGGCAACGGAGGAAACAGCTTCTCTTGTATCAAGAGCTTCCTTATCCTTGGCAATTACCAGAAGCGATACCGTCCTTGGCTCCATTTCAAGAGTCAGGCTTCTGCCGTTCAGTGTCACAGCCGGGTTTGAATCGGTCATATCAAATAACTGTGCTGACATACTGTTTATCCCGTAAAGGTGAGCGTACTTGTACTCGTTTCCAAGCTCGATATTTGCGGTCGTTTTGTCGTCAAACGCCTTGTTTGTCACTACGAGGGTGATGACGTCCTCGTTATCTCCGTTAATTGCAGCATAGGCGGTCGAGGTCTCGATATCGTCCGTGGTACAAGACACAAGCGTATCGCCAAAGCCGCTTCCGCGGCCGTCATAGTTGGTGTACAGATTGATCGCGGCAAGCTGATACTGTGCGTCCATTGTAAACAGGTTGGCAGCATAGACCCCGTTCTGTGCAAAAATGCCGAGGGTGTCCGCCTCCATTATAGCACCGCAGACATCGTAAGCTCCCTGAAAATCATATTCAGTGATGGCAAGCTTTGTGCCGGGGTAATAGGTATCTATTGACTCCTTAAGTGCCGGAAGTATCGGCAGGAACTCTGCGCCTGCGTCGGTTATCCAGCTGTCCTCGGTGTAGGTATCGTCCCAGAAGCTTCGGGTCGAGTTCAGCTTATTGTAAACACAGTCGGGATCGCCATAATGCTCGCAGTAGCGCTTTCCGCAGGCGCCCTTTGCCTCGGTGTAAAAATGCACATCGAGCACATCGAGCAGTCGCCTGCCGTTCTCGTCCTCTGCCTTCTTCATTTCGTCAAGATAGTAATCTATAAACCATTTGTACTCGGGGTTGTCGTTTTTTATCTCTTTCCAGTCAGGCGCATCAGCGAAATTCGTAAACGCCCCGTAGCCGAAAAGCGCAGGACCGAATATCTCGGCATTCGGGTCAATATCCTTTACTGCCTTAGACATAGTTACCGACTTTTCAACGATCTCAGCGCAGGTGGTTTTTTCGGGATGAACGAGTGAGTGAGTGCTGCTCCACAGCCCCGGCTCATTGTCGAGAGAATAGCCCCTGATGCCACCGTTCTGTGAGTCGCCAAGGGTGTTCACAAGGTAGTTTACAAACTCGTCCATATAAACAGTGCCGTCATTCAGATCGGGCGTCAGGCTGAATTCATCGCCCTTTACAAGTTCAACCTTTTTCCAGCGGTCAGAAGGCGCTCTCTCAGCCTTGCTGACCTCGCCGTTCATGTCGGCAGAAACGTAGCCCGCAAGCTGCAGCGTCATAAGAGGGTATGCGCCCTTTGCGGTGCAGACCTCATTCAGCTTCAGAGCGGCACAGCCCGGCTTGTCCTTCATATCCTCCGGAACATTCTGCTGAAAATATCCGTCGGAGATGTTTTTCCAGTCAGCTCCTGCATTTGAAGCGTTCGTTTCCCAGTTGTAAGCGCTGTAGCGGTTGCCGCCCGCACGCACCGCCTTACAGGAAACGTCATTTTCCATAAGCTCCGCATTAACGCCGTAAATATAGGGAGAGATCGCTTTTCTGTCCTTGCCCGTATCAACGGTTATGTTCACTGTTCTGCCCGATGAAGTGCCGCTCACCGAAAGCGTGCAGCTGAGCATTATGGACATTGCCGCCATAAAAGCCGCAAGATTTCTTATTCGCATAGTATCACCGTCCTTTTTAATCAAGCTTCACAAACGCTGCCGAGCCTGCTCCGATAACGCAGCTGTTGCCGCTTATCTCTGCACCGCTCCCGAAGCTGTATATAACCTCTCCAAGTGAGCCGCCGACCGTCAGCTCACAGGCGGAATCGGTGGGGTTTACTGCAACGAGTATTCTCTCGCCGTCAAAGCTTCTGACATATGCAAGAGGTCTGCCCTTTGCGCCGTCGCAGACAAACTCGATATCTCCAAGGCTTTGCAGAGCTTTGTGCGCCTGTCTTACTGCAATTAGATTTTTGACCTCGCTGCGCAGCGAATTATTGACGGCAATCTGCTTCTCCGCAGTCGGTCTGTCGGGGTCGGGGTCAAGGGGGATATAGAGCTTCTCTGCCGGAGCGGAAGAAAATCCTGAATTCTCCGAGCTGTCCCACTGCATAGGTGAGCGCGAGCCGGTCCTGCCGTAACCGCCCTCAACAGAGTTCAGCCCCTCAACGTAGTTCATGCCGATCTCATCGCCGTAGTAGATGTAGGGTGCTCCCGGCATCGACAGCAGGAAGGCAAAGGCAAGCTTTCTGCGCTCTCCTTTGATGTGGCGGGCGAGTCTGTCCATATCGTGATTGCCCGAGGGTATGCAAATCAGTCCCTTACGCTCCGAGCGCTCATAGCTGTCCATATATTTGGACACAAATATCGATGCGTCACCCTCTCCGCTGAAGAAG
>OHLH01000958.1_pt1 | contig 16703 bp, 9 predicted proteins | sample 1569061 | NCBI WGS metagenome assembly OHLH01 (sample SAMEA3879603, study PRJEB24766) | human gut metagenome | biome: human-associated habitat; feature: feces | place: USA | collected 1985/1987
GTCACAGACCGTAAAAGTCGATGGAAACGGGGAAAAAGTAACTTCTATCCGCATCAAGGACCGCCTTACCGGCGAGGAACGCGACTTCCCGTTAGACGGCATCTTCGTGCAAATCGGTTTGGCAGCCAACAGCGCTCCTTTCCGCAACAAGCTGGAAACGACTCCGACCGGGGAGATTAAGATTGACGCTTTCTGCCGTACCACACTTCCGGGGGTATATGCGGCAGGGGATGTATCGAATGTTCCCTACAAGCAGATAGTCATTGCCATGGGCGAAGGGGCAAAGGCAGCACTCTCGGCATTCGATGACCGTATCCGTGGAGTGATTTAGAAAATATCACCCATAAAAGTATAGGCAGGGGGCACACGTTAAGGATTGGCAAGCTTCAGTTCCTGAATCAGATTTCCTGCCTTCCCATACTTCTCAATCATAAACAGTATGTAGCGTACATCTACCCCGATGGTGCGCTGCATCTTCGGCTCATAAAGGATGTCGCTGCTCATGGCTTCCCAGTTCCCATCGAAGGCAAGCCCCAGAAGTTCTCCTTTGGCATTGAACATGGCACTGCCGGAATTGCCTCCCGTAATGTCATTATTGGAGATAAAGCAGACATTCATTTCTCCCTTCTCATCGGCATATCTACCGAAATCACCGGAGGAAAGAAGGGATAGCAACTCAGGCTGCACTTCAAAATCCACATCGCCTGCATGGGCTCTGACTTTCTCCAGAATACCTTTCGCGGTGGTATAATAATCATATTCCGCTCCGTCGAAGGGGGCATAACCGCAGACAGTGCCAAAACTCAAACGCATGGTGGAGTTGGCGTCGGGATAGAAGTTACGGGATGCGTACATACGTCGCACGGCAGAGTTGAACAAACGTTCATTCCGCTCGATTTCACCGGAAGCCTGCTGTACCTGCATATTCATCTCGAATAGCTTCGTGATGAGGTCGATGCCCAAGTTGATGGCAGGGTCATTATATATCTGATAGGTGGTGTCCTGCTCCAGAAAACGCTTCAATCCACGGGGGGTGGTCAGCTCCGAGCGGGCATAAAGACTATCCACATAGGTACGCTCGTTACCTCCGTATTCTGTCGCAATCGTCTGGTAGAGCTCGGGCAGATAGGTGGAATCCACTTGGGAGCGGTATTCTTTCAACAGTGCTGTAAACACTTCCTTGTCAATGCCCAAGTCCAGATTGGCATATTTCTCAACGATAGCTTTCAGATTGGCAACCACCGTTTTCTCTTCCCCCTCAAAGTCGAAGTTGAGGATGGACAAAGCAAGCTGCACCAGTTCCGGACCGTTCAGGAAAGATTCGGCAAAGTAAGCTCTGGCACGATAAGCATCACGGCGGCTCTTGTAGTTCAGCTCCAGGTCGGAAAAAAGATGCAGCAGATGTTCCCGCTCCTCCGGTGTCTGCTGTATCCAGCGACGGAGTTCGGTCTCCATGGCACGCTTCTTGTCCAGCACATGCAGTTTCTTGATGGTGCGGTTCACTCCTATGCTGTTCTTCCAATAATTGGAACTTTCGTCGTATTTGGAAGCGTACTTGATGCGGATGCTGTCACGGCTATCCATTTCACGCTTCCAGATGGCCTGCTTCACACCACGGACATCTATCTGAGCCTGGTTGGTGGTGGTCATCATCTCTTCGATGCCAAAAGAGGAAAGATAGCGTTCCGTACTGCCCGGATAGCCCATCGTCATACAGAAGGAACCCTCACGATAGCCGTCCAGGGATATCGGAGCCACGTATTCGGGATGGTAGGGAACATTGTCGGGAGAGTAGTCGGCAGGACGGTTGTCTTTGCCGGCATAGATACGGAATACGGCGAAGTCGCCCGTATGGCGTGGCCATACCCAGTTGTCAGTGTCCCAGCCGAACTTGCCCACTGAAGAAGGGGGTGCAAATACCAGACGCACATCATTGTAGTCGCGATAAACGGAAAGCCAGAATTCATTGCCTCCATAGTAAGCATCCACAATGCCTATCAGCGTGGAGTCTTTACGAGAAACCTCTTCGCCAATGACCAGCATCACCGAATCTACTACACTTGTACGCTCAGATTCGTTCATATCCGGTTTTACTGCTCCAAGTACCCGACGGGTCACGTCTTGCTGGTGCAAGAGGAAGCGGACGTAAAGTTCCGGATTAGGCAGTTCTTCACTAAGATTACGTGCCACAAAGCCGTCTTTCAGATAGTCGTGCTCCACAGACGAGTGTTGCTGTATGCTGCTGAAGCCGCAGTGATGATTGGTAAACACCAGCCCGTCCCCGGACACCACCACTCCGGAACAAAAGCCTCCGAAGCTGACTACCGCATCCTTCAGAGACGGGCGTTTCGTATTGTATAGCTTGTTGACAGACATCTGCAAGCCCAACTCTTTCATGGTCTGGCGTGTCTGCTTGTTCAGATTTCCCAGCATCCACATCCCTTCATCCGCTTGTCCCGGCAGAGAAAAAAGGAAGCAGACAGCTATCAGTATAAATCTTATTTTCATTCCGTCAATTCTTGTATTATTCAGTAATCAGCCTCAATTGCTTGGCACCCGTACGCGCCTTGAGCCACTCCGCAATCTTTTCCTTCTCGTGCGCACCCGGATGCTTGCCGAATTTCAAGACGGCAAGGGTCACAGTATCCACCCGTACAGAATCTACCGCCAGTTCAATCGCATGAGATATTGATACGGTCTTTACCGACGGGTAGAGCACTTTCAGTTCTGGGATAATCTTCTTGCCCAATTCATCGAAGGTTTTGTATCTTTCCAAATTCTGCTCCAGTGTGGCAATCTTCTGTTTCTGTTCCACCAGACGCTGCTCACTGTTCTTGTAGAAGTCTTCCATCACCATGGCACGGATGGAAGAAATATCCACCGCTTCATTGTTCATACCTTGGAGGACTATCAGCTTGGTATTGTCCAGCTTATAGTCTTTCATCTTGCTGCGGGCAATGGCGATGGAAGCTTCGGGCACCTCCTGCCCAATCAGCACGACACGTATTTCGTGGCCCTTGCCCTCGTGATGGATTTTCTTGTCCAGCACCTGCGTATTCTCAAAGGAGAGCTGCTCGTTGACAAAACGGTTGGCAGCACTCTCAAAGAAGGTATCCTGGACGATACCTACCGTCAGATAGACAGCGGGACACATGGTCAGGATAGCAATCAGGACAATATATTTACGTACTTTCTTCTCCCGGTTCTTATCCACAAACTCCTTGCGCTGGAAGTGCATCACGCGCACGCCCAGGAAAGTGGCAAGACTGATAAACACGGAATTGATGAAATAAAGATAGAATGCACCGAGGAAATAAATCAAGTTACCCGTTGCCAGCCCGTAGCCTGCCGTACAGAGAGGCGGCATCAAAGCCGTGGCAATGGCAACACCCGGAATCACATTTCCTTTCTCTTTGGTAGAGAGCGCCGTCACACCTGCCAAGCCACCCATCAAGGCGATGAATACGTCATAAATGGTGGGTGACGTACGTGCCAGCAATTCCGACTGCCCCTCGGCAACGGGACTCACCAGAAAGAAAATGGTAGCAGTGGTCACACTGAACAAGGTAGTTATCAAGAAGCTCTTCAAAGACCGCTTCATCAATTCAAAATCATTCAACCCCACAGAAAGCCCCACGCCCATGATAGGCCCCATCAGCGGCGAGATGAGCATGGCACCGATAATCACGGCTGTGGAGTTTACATTCAATCCCAACGAGGCCATGAATATGGCGAATATCAGAATCCAAAGATTGGCTCCTTTGAATTCCACTCCCTTACGGATGGAATCTACAGTTTCCAGTTCATTGTCCTTGTCTTTACGCAAATCAAGATAGTCTTTCAGAAAAGTCTTGATAGCGAAGGTATTTCTGTTGTCAGAATCCATGATATTTACAATTTGACGATTTACTATTCAGTAGTTTATTTCTTTATCAACCAGCTGATGACGGGTATGCTGCCGAGAGGCATATCACGCCGCACGATATAGGCCACAAAGACCAGCAACAAAACGGTACGGTACACCATACGCAGGTAGATATTTTCTATCGGGACATATTCGGCAGCCAGATAGAGTACTGCCGCAAGCAGCACATAACTACCGATAGCCTTCAGGTCATACTGAATGGGATACTTCTTCTGCCCTACGAAATAGGACAGAAGCATGGCGATACCATAGCCACAGAATCCTGCCCAGGCACAAGCCATATAACTGTATCGGGGAATCAGAAGTATGTTCATCACTACCAGCACCGCGCAACCTATCAGGGAGAAGTAGGCTCCCCAACGCGTTTCGTCAATCAGCTTGTACCAGAAGGAAAGATTGAAATAGATACCCATAAAGATTTCGGCAGCCATCACGATAGGCACTACCCGCAATCCCGGCCAGTAATCAGGGCCGATGATATAGCGCAAAATATCCAGATAGAACATGACAGCCAGGAATGCCAGCAGTGTAAAGATGATGAAAAACTTCATGGCCTGCGCATATACCTGCTTATTGTCTTTGTCCCGGCTCTTTCCGAAGACAAAAGGCTCGTATGCATAGCGGAAAGCTTGTGTAAGCATCGCCATCACCATAGCAATTTTGCTGGCAGCTCCATAAATGCCCAACTGCACAGTAGCTTCCGCCTCATCCGGATAGACAAAAGGAAAAATAATCTTATCGGCCACCTGATTCAAGATACCCGCCAAGCCAAGTACCAGTAACGGCAGACTGTAAGCAAGCATCCGCTTCAACAGTTTTTTATCCAGCACATAAGCAAACCCGCGTAACTCCGGAATCATGCAAAGCATAATGGTAGAGGTGCATATCAGATTGAAAAGGAAGGCATAGCCCACGTCATCCCCTTTCATCCCTACATAATAGACCAGATTCAGTGCTATATTCAGGAAGATGAACAGCAGTTTGAGTGCCGCAAACTTAATGGGACGCTTCTTGTAGCGCAAATAAGCGAAAGGAATGCTTTGAATAGCATCCATCGCCACCACAATCATCATCATGCCCACGTACCAGGGATGCTCACTGTACTCCATCCATCCGGCAATAGGGTCGAGAAACAGCAGCCCCAATGCAAGGAAAGTAAGCGCCCCCATACTCACACTGAGTAATGTCGTGGAGTACACACGCATCGGGTCATCCTCCCCTTTATTGGCAAAGCGGAAGAAACCGGTTTCCATGCCGCACGTCAATAATACCAGCATGAGGGCCACCCACGCATATACATTCGTCACTACGCCATAGCCGCCACTCTGTGCGGACATCGCCATGGTATATACGGGCACCAGCAGGTAATTGAGGAAACGCCCCACAATACTGCTCAGCCCATAAATGGCAGTTTCTTTTGCCAATGATTTTAATCCGGCCACTTCTTTTTAATGATTAATGGTTAGTGATTAATGATTAATGAATCACTCGTCGCCAAACAAGGTACGCTGGCTACTATAGAGACTCCGCCCCAAATGCTTGTAGGCAAGCTCCGTCACTTCACGCCCACGGGGGGTACGTTTCAGGAAACCCTCTTTTATCAAGAACGGTTCATAGACTTCCTCTATCGTGCCGGCATCTTCGCCCAAAGCGGTGGCAATGGTGGTCAGTCCCACCGGGCCGCCTTTGAACTTGTCAATGATGGTGCAGAGTATCTTATTATCTATCTCATCCAGACCGTATTTGTCGATATTCAGGGCTTCGAGGGCAAACTGTGCAATTTCCGTATCGATACTCCCCGAACCTTTCACTTGGGCAAAATCGCGTACACGCCGCAGCAATGCATTGGCAATACGCGGTGTGCCACGGCTGCGGCTCGCAATCTCGGTGGCAGCCCTTACGGAGCAAGGCACATCGAGGATGCCGGACGAACGACGGATAATGCCGCTCAACACATCATCATCGTAATATTCCAGATGCAGGTTGATACCGAAACGGGCACGCAACGGAGCTGTCAACAGACCGCTACGCGTGGTAGCTCCCACCAGCGTGAAAGGATTCAAATCAATCTGTATGCTTCGGGCAGAAGGGCCTTTGTCTATCATGATGTCTATGCGGTAGTCCTCCATGGCTGAGTACAGATATTCCTCCACTACGGGGCTCAACCGGTGTATTTCGTCGATGAAAAGTACATCATTGGGCTCCAGGCTGGTAAGCACTCCCGCCAAATCCCCCGGCTTGTCGAGTACCGGACCGGAAGTTATCTTGAAACCTACGCCCAGTTCGTTGGCTATGATGTTGCTCAGCGTGGTCTTCCCCAATCCCGGAGGACCGTGCAACAAAGTATGGTCGAGGGGCTCGCCCCTGTACTTGGCAGCCTCGACGAAAACTTTCAGGTTTTCCACCACCTTCAACTGTCCGCTGAAATCCCCGAACTGGAGCGGACGCAAGGCATTCTCGAACTCGCGCTCGGCAGACGAGTTTGAGGAACGGCGTATGTCGAAATCTTCTTCCATTGTGCGGCAAAGATAACATCTTTTCCCCACAAAACGGGCATGCGTCCCATTTTTTATGTAACTTTGCCTTTCAATCATGTAACGAGAGATTTCTATGGTTCTGAATTACATTTGGGTGGCATTCTTCGGCATCGCATTCCTCATCGCGGCAGGGAAGTTGGTTTTCGCAGGCGATGCCGGCGTGTTTCCGGCCATCATGGACTCCACGTTCAGTTCCGCCAAGACGGCTTTCGAGATTTCCCTCGGCCTGACCGGTGTGCTTTCGCTTTGGATGGGTATCATGAAAATCGGGGAAAAAGGCGGAGTGGTCCACATTCTGGCACGCGGCCTCAGCCCGCTTTTCTGCAAGCTCTTCCCGGACATTCCCAAGAACCATCCCGTCATCGGAAACATTTTCATGAACATCTCTGCCAATATGTTGGGACTGGACAATGCGGCCACGCCGTTGGGACTGAAAGCCATGGAAGGCCTTCAGGAACTGAACCCGAAAAAAGACACAGCCAGCAACCCGATGATCATGTTCCTCGTGCTGAACACTTCGGGACTGACCATCATCCCTGTCAGCATCATGGTTTACCGGACCCAAATGGAAGCGGCACAGCCCACGGATGTGTTCATCCCGATTCTGCTGGCAACCTTTGCCTCCACACTGACGGGTATCATCGTCACCAGCCTTTATCAACGCATCAACCTGCTGAACCGGGTGGTCGTACTGGCATTGGGAGGAGCCTGTCTGGCCGTAGCCGGCATCGTGTATGGCTTCAGCCGGTTGGACAAAGAAGAGATGAACTTGTGGAGTACGACTATCGCCAACGTACTGCTGTTCTGCATCATCATCGCTTTCATTGCTGCCGGTGTCAGGAAACGCGTTAACGTGTACGATGCCTTTATCGAAGGAGCAAAAGACGGTTTTACCACAGCCGTACGTATCATTCCCTATTTAGTCGCCATCTTGGTGGGCATCGGGGTATTCCGTGCTTCGGGGGCCATGGATTTGTTGACAGACGGCATCGCCGCAGTCGTCAAAGCCTGCGGCGGCGATGCAGACTTTGTCGGTGCACTGCCTACCGCACTGATGAAACCGCTGAGCGGCAGCGGGGCGCGCGGCATGATGGTGGATGCCATGGAGACCTACGGCGCAGACTCTTTCGTGGGACGGTTGAGCTGTATTTTCCAAGGCGCGACCGACACCACCTTTTATATATTGGCCGTTTATTTCGGCAGTGTGGGCATCACCCGCACGCGGCATGCCGTGGCTTGCGGCCTGTTGGCCGATTTGGCAGGTATAGTGGCCGCCATCGGTGTGGCTTATCTCTTTTTCGGAGCATAATAGAAACAAACTGAACGAAATATGGCAGAATTGAAATCGGTGGCCAAAGACACCGCCATCTACGGACTAAGCAGCATCATCGGAAAGTTCCTGAACTATTTGCTGGTCCCGCTCTATACGGCCAAGATGACCGTGGAAAGCGGAGGCTATGGCATCGTGACCAACATTTATGCCTACGTGGCGCTTTTGATGGTCATCCTTACGTTCGGCATGGAAACCACGCTGTTCCGTTTTGCCAACAAAGAGGGGGAAAATCCGCAAACGGTCTATGGCACGACGCTCACCATGGTGGGCAGCCTGTCTCTGCTGTTTGCCTTGCTCGTACTGGCTTTCCTCCATCCGATAGCTTCCGGCATAGGCTACGCAGACCATCCGGAATATGTGGGAATCATGGCGATCACGGTAGCCTTGGATGCCTTTCAGGCCATTCCCTTTGCCTGGTTGCGCTACCAGCACCGTCCTATCAAGTTTTTCGCGTTGAAGATGCTGTTCATCGTGCTCAACATCACGTTGAACATCCTTTATTTCGTCGTGCTTCCGGCATTGTACGTCCGCCACGCATGGGTGGGCGCAATTTATGACCCGTCTGTCGGACCGGGATATGCCTTCATCCTGAACCTTGTCTGTACATCGTTCATCACCTTCTTCTTCATTCCCGAACTGACAGGATTCAAATATCGGTTCGACACCCGGCTGATGAAACGTATGTTGGGCTACAGTTGGCCCATCCTGATTCTCGGTATCGCGGGCATCCTGAACCAGACGGCCGACAAAATCATCTTCCCGTTGGTGTACGGCGACGCGGAAGCGGCCAAGTCCGAACTGGGCATCTACGGTGCTTGCGTGAAGATTGCCATGATAATGGCCATGATCACCCAAGCTTTCCGCTATGCGTATGAGCCGTTTGTGTTCGGCAAGGCTAAGGACAAGAACAGCGGAGAGACCTACGCCACGGTCATGAAGTTCTTCATCATCTTCACCCTGCTGGCCTACCTTTGCGTTATCGGCTACATGGACATCCTGAAACGAATCATAGCTCCGGACTATTGGCCCGGCTTACGTGTCGTCCCCATTGTCATGGCAGCCGAAATCATGATGGGGGTTTACTTCAACCTTTCGTTTTGGTACAAGCTCATCGACAAGACGATTTGGGGGGCCTGGTTCTCGGCTGCCGGTTGTTTGGTCCTCTTTGCCGTCAACATCATCTTCATCCCGACGTACAGCTACATGGCATGTGCCTGGGGCGGTTTCGCCGGATACGCCACGGCCATGCTCCTGTCCTACATCGTGGGACAGAAGAAAAACCCCGTCCGATATCCGTTGAAATCCATCGGCATCTACGTACTGATTGCCGGAGGCTTCTACGCCATCATGGCCTGTACGCCCGAAGAATGGCCCGTATGGACACGACTGGGTATCAACACGGTGCTCATCCTGCTCTTCGTCGGACATATCCTGAAACACGACCTACCGGTACGAAGCCTACCGGTCATCGGCAAATATTTTCGTAAACCTCAAAAGTAAAATCATGGAAAATAAACCCAAAAAACAACGGAGTTACCTCAACCTGTTTATCCGCAGACTTTTAAGCATGAAGGAAGATAAGGCGCCGGAAGAAGAAACCATAGCCTCTATCAAGGCTGGTATCGACTTTCGCGGAGCCAATCTCTGGATCTTGATTTTCGCCATCTTTGTGGCTTCCCTGGGCCTGAACACCAACTCTGCCGCCGTCATCATCGGTGCCATGTTGATTTCTCCGCTCATGGGTCCGATTGTCGGCATGGGACTGGGCGTGGGTATCTACGATTTCGAACTGCTCAAACGGGCGTTCCGCAGTTTTGCCACCGCCACTATTTTCAGTGTGCTCACGGCAACGTTCTATTTTGCCATCACACCGATAGACGAGGCTCAGTCCGAACTGCTGGCCCGAACCTCACCTACGATTTACGACGTGCTCATCGCGCTCTTCGGCGGACTGGCCGGCATCGTAGCCTTATGTAGCACGGGGCAACGCGGAGGTAACGTCATTCCCGGCGTAGCCATAGCCACAGCCATCATGCCTCCCCTCTGTACGACCGGTTTCGGACTGGCCACGGGCAACTGGCTTTACGCAGCCGGAGCCTTCTATCTCTATCTCATCAATTCCATTTTCATTGCTTTGGCCACGTTCGTAGGAGTGAACATCCTGGATTTCAAGAAGAAGGTATTTGTGGACAAACAGCGGGAAAAGCGAGTGAAGCATATCATTATCACCATAGCCGTGCTCACGATGCTACCTTCTGCCCTTCTTACCTATACGCTGGTCCGGGAAGACATATTCATGAGTAAGGTCAATAATTTCGTAACACAAGTCGTCACGTCCGATCAGACGCAGGTCATCACAAAAAAGGCAGACTACCGCACCAAAGAAATCCGCCTCGTTACCATCGGGGAAGAGATAGCCGAAAAAGAATTGGAAAGGATGAGAAGCCAGATGGAACGCTTCGGATTAAAGGACGTCAAACTGTCCATCGTACAAGGTACAAAGAATCTCAGCACAAACGAACTGAAGTCGATGCTGAACGATCCGGCCGTCAAACAGGCAGACAAAAGTGCACAGTTGTTGGCCAATGAACAGGAACGCGGGGACCGGTTGCAGAAAGAATTGGACTTTTACAAAGCTACTGAACAACAAGCCCAGTCCGTCAGTGCGGAAATGGCGACTCTGTTCCCCGAAGCGGCACGCGTCAGTATCTCTCGCACCATTTCCTATACTGTCGGCGACAGTACGAAGAAAGACTCTTTGACCTTGGTAAGTCTTACTCTGAAAGAAAAGTTATCGGCTCAGAATCGGGAGAAGATGGAGGAATGGCTCAAAGCCAGACTGAAAGCCCAAAACATGAAACTCATTGTCGGAACAAAGATAGAAAACAACAAAAAATAACCATTTAACAGATAAATATGAAGAAAAAGTTTTTAACGTTACTCGCCTTCGTTTGTGGTCTCAACGGTATGAAGGCCGATGAAGGCATGTGGATGCTCAGCCACATTTCGCCCAAAAGTATGAAGGTCATGAAGGATTTGGGACTGCAAATGAGCGAAAAAGAATTGTATAATACGAAAGGCACCTCGCTGAAAGACGCTGTGGTCAGTTTCGGTGGCTTCTGTTCCGGTGTCGTAGTCTCACCGGACGGTTTGGTCTTTACAAACCACCACTGCGGCTTCGGTAACATACAGGCTTTGGCCACACCTGAAAACGACATCCTGAAGAACGGATTCGTGGCCCGTACACAAGCGGAAGAACTTCCAGCAAAAGGCCTTTATGTACAGATCCTCCAAAGGACGGAAGATATCACCAAACGGGTAAACAAAGCCTTGGACAAATACTACAAGGAACATGCCGCCGAGATGGCCAAATTGGGTGAAAATGCCAAAGAAAAAATGCGTTGGAACAGTGTGGACTCCATCTGCCTGGCCATAGAAAACGAATATGCAAAGAAATATCCGGAGTTGATTTGTGAAGTCAGCCCCTATTACACGGGAAACGCCTTCTATGTCAACGTATATAAACAATACGACGATATCCGTCTGGTATTCGCACCGCCTCAAAGCTTAGGCAAGTTCGGCGGTGAAACGGACAATTGGATGTGGCCGCGCCAAACCTGCGACTTCAGTGTCTTCCGCATTTATGCCGACAAGGACAACCAGCCTGCCGAATACAGTGCGGACAACCGCCCGTTGAAAGCCGAACGTTATGCAAAAGTCTCTTTAGAAGGTTTCAAGAAAGGAGACTACTGTATGACCATCGGCTATCCCGGACGTACCAACCGTTATCTCTCTTCTTACGGAATCGTGGAACGCATGGAGAATACCAACGAATCCCGAATCAATGTACGTGGCGTGAAGCAAGGGATATGGAAGAAATGGATGGACAGCGATCCGAAAATCCGTTTGCAGTATGCTTCCAAATATGCCAACAGTTCCAACTATTGGAAAAACAGTATCGGCATGAACAAGGCGCTTAAAGAGTTGAAAGTCGTAGAACAGAAGAAAAAACAAGAACAACAAATCAACGAATGGGCACAAAAAAGCAAAAAAAGACAAGAACGCTTCGGCAACTTGGCTCCCGAACTTGAAAAAGCGTACGCAGCCCGCAAAGACGGCAACCGCGCCATCGCGTTCCTGAACGAGTCTTTCCTTGGAGGTCCTGACCTGATGCGTATCGCTTTCTACTTCGACAACTTGCAAAACGCAGGAGGAGAAACGGGCAAGGCAACTTGGAAAAACCGTCTGCGTCAACAATACAAGGACTGGAACGAGGAGGTCGACAAGGAAACGATGACGGCCTTGATAGACAATTACGCCAAGCAAGTAAAACCCGAATATCTGCCGGACTTCTATCAGACGATAGAAAAAGAATACAATAACGACATCCGTACCTATGTGGATGCCATGTTCAAACAGTCGGTCCTGACCGATACAAACTGTGTCAATCTGACGCTGACCCAAGAACAAAAAGATAATGACATGGCACTGAAATGCCTGAAGAGTGTGATGGAACTTGGCGGAAAAGTATCTGACCAAATCAGTCAGTACAACATGGACGTGGCAGAAAAGGAAAGACTGCTTTGCGAAGCCATACTTGAAATGGAAATGGACCAGCCGCATTATTCGGATGCGAACTCGACCATGCGCCTGAGCTACGGTTTCGTAGACGACTACACCAGTGCTGCCGGACACCAGAACTACTTTACTACCATGCCGAGTCTGTTGGATAAAGTAGCACAAAGCGACAGAATAGATGAATATAAAGTGGAACCGGAAGTCAAAGCTCTCTTCGAAAAAGGCGACTTCGGCCCTTACAAAGACAAGGAAAGCGGCGAAATGCAGCTCTGTTTTCTTACGAACAACGACATTACCGGCGGAAATTCCGGCAGCCCGATGTTCAACGGCAAGGGCGAACTTATCGGACTGGCTTTCGACGGTAACTGGGACGCCTTGAGCAGCGACATTACTTTCACACAGGATTTGACCCGTTGTATCGGTGTAGACATCCGTTATGTACTTTACATCATCGACCGATGGGGCAAGGCGGAACGTCTTATCCAAGAAATAGGTGCACGATAACTTTCGTCCCGAACCCATTATCCGGCCGGACCGTCTTTAGTATATTAAGGACGGTCCGGCTGTGTTATCAACCACATGCTTTGCAGATATTTAACATAAGTTTCTGCGAAACAAAATTGTATTATTGGATACTAAACTATAAATTTGCGAACAGTTTATAACTTAATTTCAATTTTGAACAAACCATTCTAAACAAAAGCATCATGAAAAACAAGTTTACTCATTTCCTGATGGCCGGAGCTTTGGTCTGCTGGAGTTCCTACACGTTGCATGCACAGACTGAAGTCACAGACACTTACCTAAAGAATCCAAGTTTTGAAAGCAACTTCACGGACTGGGATAATGCCGGAATGCAAACCCAAACGAATACCTCTTTTTCCAAAAAAGACGGTAATACTTACGTAGAACAATGGGTCGGACAAGGTAACAAAGTAGCTGATGCCCATGTCAGTCAAACGCTGACCTCTCTGAAAAACGGGGTCTACAAGCTGACCGTAGCCGCACAAAACATTCAGCAAAACAGTTCGGCCACACAAAGCGGAGCGTATGTCTTTGCGGATAATGAACAAGTTTCTGTCGGTGCCATCAATGACTACTCCCTGACCTTTACGGTCATCGAAGGACAAGCCACCGTAGGTTTCAAAGCAGAAAACGCTACCGGAAATTGGATCGCCTGCGATAACTTCCGGCTGTATGCTGTCAACAATGATTTAACAGAAATACAAGAAGAACTGCAACGCCGCATCGAACAGGCACAAACATTGGTTTCCGAAAAAATGCAAAAGGACGTGCTCTCGGAACTCAATGCCGCTATTCAAGCCGCTCAACAGGAAGTGGGAGCACCCACCGACGAAAATATAGCCGAGGTTGCCGTCCGCCTGCGCAAAGCTACCACAGAAGCTCAAACGTCCATCGAAGCTTACCGAGAACTTCAAGCCGCCATTGACAAGGCACTTGAAGCATACGGTGACGGTAGCCAAAGCGGAGCAGAAGAATTCGATGCCGCCATCCAATCGGCCCAATCCACAGTAAATAACTTAGAAGCCAGTCTGGAAGATCTGGCACTTGCCGTGACCCAATTGGAAACAGCAACTTTGGCGTTTTCCTTGGCTAACGCGACCGGTACGGCTCCTACCGTAGTAACCGACACACGATATGCACGCGGCTCCACGATGGCATTCGGACGAAGCACCATATCCGGCGTGTCCACATCCGATTTATTGGAACACGGTTTTTGTTGGAGCACCTCTCCCGAACCCACAGTATTGGACAACCGCACCACCGAATACCTGAACAACAACGGTTACATCTACTGGATGAAAGACTTGGAACCGTCTACCATTTATTACATACGTGCCTACGCCATGACCAAAGGCTACGCCGTAGGCTATGGAGACGTAATAAAAGTAATCACGTTACCGGAGGGCAAGATAACATGGTCTTACAATAACGGTGGACCGGCCGACGCCAATGCACGCATCAATGCAGCCGTAGGCTCTGCCGTAGACTATTGGAACCATTTGACCAGCATACAAGGACTACATTTGACTGTTAGTTTCGGTGCAGGGACTCCCACAGCCGACTGCAGCTATGGAGGGTGGATGAGAGTAGGCCCGAATGCCAGCTACCAACGCACCGGTACCATCATGCACGAGATGGGGCATGCCATAGGCGTAGGACAACATGAAATATGGTGGAACGGCAACTTAAGAGCCAACGGTGACCGGGGCGACTGGTTAGGCGAACGGGCCAATGCAGTCCTACGGTTCTGGGACAATAATCCGACAGCAGTCATGACCGGGGACAACACACACATGTGGCCCTATGGTATCAACGGCGCACATGAAGACACAGGAAGCGAAGTGCTGTACATAGGCAACGGGTTGATTACGCAGGCACTCGGAGAAGACGGACTTCCCCCCACCGGAGGATTTGCCACCCCCGCCTACGTATTCGAGCAGGAAGACCACGTAAAATACTATCTCAAGAACGAAGACGAAACAGCCGGCCTCTATACATCTTATTTAGTGGCCAACCCCAACAGTACCGCCATCACATGCGAAGAAATGACCGCTGCCGAAGCTGCGGCAAACGACAATGCGGCGTGGTATGTCACGTTTAACCCGAAGACCTGCTATTATCAGCTTCGCAACGTGGGAACAGGACAATATCTGACATACAATACATCCAGAAACAAATTCCTCACCACCAATAAAGAAACTCCGACAACGACTGAAAGCTTCCAATTCATGCGCGGACGTACAGATGTCAATATCGGGACAGGCAGCACCGCTGTCACAGCACGGGGTTATTGGATTATCCGGCCGGAAAAAACGCTCAATCCCCCATGCATGGGTTCTAATGCCGGAGGAAGAATAACCAACGAAACTTTCAACATTGCCAACTCGACTAAAGACCAACGCTGGATCATATTGTCCGGCGAAGAACTTCAGGCATTCGACACCGCAGTAAAGGACGAACGCAAAGCTGAACTCGAAGACATGCTGACCCGTATTAAAGCATTGGCAAACACCCCGCATACCGAAGATGAAGCCGGCACGGATGCCACGCTGACGGCCAAACTCTCGGAAATCGAAGAGAAAAGCCGCGACACGGAAATCACTTCAGAGGGAATCTCCTCTCTGACGGAAGAAGCCCTGACTGCCGGAATGGCATTCCTGGCCGAAGCCACCCCGGAAAGCGTAGAACAGCCTTTCGACATCACATTTCTGATGTCCGATGCCGAACTCACGGACGGCGAAGGCTGGTCCTCCAAACCGACCATATCATTCTCTTGCGGCGAGTTCTTCGAGAATACATTCGACTTCAACCAGACTGTCACAGGACTGCCAGCCGGAACTTACCAATTCAAAGGCCGAGGATTCCAACGCCCGGGAACCACAGCAGACGTGTATAAAGCTTTTATTGCCGGACAAGACGATGTGAATGCTACAATCTATGCCGGCGACAAAGAAGCCAAAATACAAAATATTGCAGCAGAGGCACAAACCAAGAAATTGGGCGGAAGCGAAACGGCCGTAGGCTCCAATCCGACCCGCTACGTACCGAACAACATGCAAGCTGCAAGCTTATATTTTGCAGCCGACCTTTATGACAACGGTGTAGTTACACAGTTGACAGAAGATGACTCCAAGCTGAAAGTCGGCATGCGCTGCAGTGAAACAAGCTCTAGCTATTGGTGTATATTCGATGACTTCCGTCTGTACTATTACGGAAGCATGTCTCCGGATTTTGTAACCGACATCCGTCCGGCTATTACCGACAAGACACAGGCAGAAGACCTTTTTGCCACCCCTTCGGATGTGTACAGCCTCAGCGGTGTTTGCGTGCGTCGGCAAGCCACGTCGCTCGACGGTCTCGGACGCGGCATCTACATTGTGAATGGCCGGAAAGTCATCGTTAAATAAATCAGAAGTCTTGCATTCGGAATAAAAAAATCTCCCGGTTACGTTTAGGTTCGTAACCGGGAGATTTTTCTATCTTATTTTTTCGGGAAACGACGCGCCCATCCTTCTTCCGAGAAGTCCGGCTCATCACCTACCAAGTCCTTTCCGTCTTGTGGCTGGAAGAACTGTTTCCAATCGTCTTTCGTATATTTCTTACCGTGCGGTGCGGTGTATCCCCATTCTTCACGAGACGGTTTGGCTGCTTTGGATAATTTGCTCCCACTCGGCAGACTTCGAGCAAGCTCGGTCTGCTCTCGCTTACTCGCAAATTTCCGTGCATTATCCTTGCCGCCCATATCCTTACCTTTTTTGCCCTTTCCTTTGCCGGACATGGCCTCTTCGTAGGTTTTTCCTCCACC
>OHLH01000962.1_pt1 | contig 16648 bp, 8 predicted proteins | sample 1569061 | NCBI WGS metagenome assembly OHLH01 (sample SAMEA3879603, study PRJEB24766) | human gut metagenome | biome: human-associated habitat; feature: feces | place: USA | collected 1985/1987
TCCCAAATTGAGGTAGGACAAAACCCCGAGCATTAACACGACCTTTTTCCTGTAATTCATAAGTAAATGATTTATTGATTAAACAAATTCTGAATTCACTACAAAGCATTTATGTCTGCCTTGCACTTGCAAAATAGCAGATAATCTATCTCTCTCAGGTGAAAAATATGCTTGAATCGGTGGAAAAATCGCTCTATACCACTCAAAACACCGCAGACAAAGGGATAGGGGGATTTTCTCACAGTAAAATCACAAAAAATCCCCCCGGATTCACTCTTTTCATTGAAGAGAGATCCGGGGGGATGAGAAATAAGATAGATTTTATTTATTTCAGATGCTTCAATATCCACTGCAACTGTCCGTATTCCGTATCATTGGAAGTCCAGTGCTCATTAATCGGGGTGATCAATGCTTCCTTCGGACAATCCAGCGTATTATAAACAGCATAGCTGGTGGTCGGCGGACACACATCGTCATTATATCCCCAGGTAATATAAGTAGGAACCTTTATCAGACGGGCAAAGTTCACTACATCATAATATGCCATCGTTTTTAACTTCTCCGGCGTATCCATCCCTTCGGTACGGAAAAAGTGGGGATATCCTCCGGCACGCCCTGCTTTATACCCTGCCATATCACTCAAAGCGGGGTGATTGGCTACACAAGCTGTTACACGAGGATCCAAACCGGTCGTAATCAAAGCTAAAGCTCCTCCCTGGCTACCGCCCTGGACAATTACATTCTTACCATCCCATTCGGGTAAGGAAGTCAGGAGGTCGATGCTACGCACACAACCCAGATACACTCGTTTCATATAATAGTTGTCACGGTTATCAAGTCCATTATTCAGATAGCCATTCTCTCTACCGTTAAAAGCGTTGCTGATTTCCTTGAATGCCTCCTCTGTCAAGGTAGGATTCAATCCGTGTATCTCAATCTCAAAACGAATACAGCCTTGTTCTGCATAATATTTGTGACGTAAAGGCTCCTTGATTGTTTTAATTCCGGCACCCGGAGGGCAAAGAACTACCGGACAAGAACCTTTTGTTGCATTCTTCGGATAGAACAAGTAGCCGTAAATACTCTGTCCGCGACTGTTCAACATCAGCTTAATAAGATAGCAATCCACCTTGTCGGTGCAATATTCCTTTGCCAATTCCTTCGTATAAGTCAACGGATACTTGGCTGCCTCCGCTTTATTGTTTTCCCAGAACTCTTTAAAGTCCTTCGGCATCTGCGTATAAGGCTTAATCTTCTCCGGTGAGAAACCCAGCTTTACATGATGCTTATAACTTTTTCCATCCACAGTGGCTGTCAAGCGGCAGTCGCGAAAGCCGGGTTCTTTCATGGTTCCCACAGGAATAACCGCTTTTCCCTGCTTCAACGTAACCGAACCGGAAGTTTCTGCCGGCATCATATCACCGCCTATTTCATAAGATACAGTTACTCCATCCCGCGGAATACCATATTTATAGAACTGAACTTCAACCGTAGCCTTTTCTCCGGTCTTATAAATCCAGTCAGCATGATTGGGCACGGTAACCCAAAGCACATCACTCCGATACGGGTAATTCTCCGCACATACAAACGAAAGCGGAAGTATCAGAGCGAGCAGTAATACAAACAAATTCTTTTTCATCATTGTGTTCTAATTGTTATAAGTTTATTTATCAAATCCAAATATCAATCAGCGCTTTATACTTAGCAGTTCATCCCCATTTTTCACCGGATTCCATCCGTCATCTCCGGCAAGTACGGTTTCCATCTCATACCCTTTGAGATTCTTCAATTGATGGGAATAAGGAACACGCGCTTTGGGATTAGCACCCTCACCCGTGCTTTCATATTCTGCATAGAAAGCTGTCTTTTCCGCTTCTTTATTTCCCCAGTTATTCCAGCCGGCAGGAGAGATATGTTTGCCCAGATTACAACGGATAAACACAGCCTGCGCATACGGACGCCAAGGACGTGAAAGAGATACATCCCGTACACCGTCATCCGCAGTCAGGCGACAATCATAAAATACGTAACCATACTTCTGTCCCTGATCCGTAGAAGGTGCAGTGACATACCCACCGCTCTTACTATGGATATGGCAACGATTGAAGACAGCCGTAGACCAGCCGAATATGAAGTCGACCGTACCTTCTATATAGCAATCTTCATAGTACTGACGGCAATTTTTCCCATACGTATAAAGTGTATCCTGAGAACCAAGGAAACGGCAATTCTTGAAATAAGCACGATCGGCACTTACGAAACAGGCCACTGCCTGCCCTACTCTGCCGGCACTATTCTCGAAAGTGATATTCTCAGCATAGAAATCGGGAGCATAGATATAACAGGTTGATGAACCGGAGGTAGACATTTCTTCTCCGAAACAGTTCTTTTTAGAAGCAAAATCATCATTTGTCAGAATTGCTCCGTCCTCACCTATCAAAGAAATACCAATCTTACTTTCAGGAATAACCACTTTTTCTTTATATACCCCTTTACGGACTAGAATAGTAGTGCGTCCTGCTTTACGAAAATCGGGGACAGCATGAATCGCTTCCTGAATGGTAAAGAAATCACCACTGCCATCTTTTGCCACTACAAAATCATAATGACGTACAAAAGGCGCCAATGCAGGAACCTCTTTAGCTATAGCATCCACCGTCAAACCAGCAATAGTACGCGCCCCATATACATTCAGGTGCGTATTATCCTCACGCCCTTTCGGACAAGCTGCACACACACCTTCAGGAATCCACATGAACAATTTTTTTGAAGCCTCCGGTCCCATCTCCTGCACCAAATCATGCGTTATCTTGTTCATATCCACAAAAGGCACATCCAACTCTTTTGCCACGTTACGCGGAGACTCCAAATATTTTCCATGAGTATCAATCAACACTTCTCCATCTTGAGAAACACTCCCCTTTGACAAATCCTTGCGCACATCATCTTCGGCTACCGCATTTTTATTATTCCGGAAATTACGACGGACAATGGCATTGAACAACACGGGAATTCCCCCTTTAGCACGTGTTTCTTTTACAAAACGGCGTAGATTGGCATCAAAAGTAGATCCGGGATCAGTATGACGTTTCTCATCGGCCTTCTCATCATTATGCCCAAACTGAATAAAAACATAATCACCCGGCTTTACTTTATTAATTACTACCTCCCATAATCCTTCATCAATAAAACTTTTAGAACTCCGACCATTTCTAGCATGGTTTTCCACACGAATATTCTCACTGAAATATCCTCCCAGCACATGGCCCCATCCACGTTCCTGATTACCTCCCTCTAAGGGTTTGTTAGCCATAGTCGAGTCACCTATCATAAAGATAGTAATTGTGTGGTCTGCCGTAAAAGCAGAAAATAACAACAAGGCAACAAATGCCATCAACATCTTAATTTTCATCGCTTTCTATTTTAAATTTTGATTAAAGAACTCAAGTATATCATCCTGTATCTCCTTACTGCAAAAATGGGGCAAATCATAGAACTTGGTAGTCAACAGATTTTCTACCGATTGACTCTTCCATACATCCTGCATGGTAGAGAAAGCGCTTTCAACGCCCTTTACAGGAAAAAGTTTGTCCCGCAAGCCATTGATGAACAACATCGGTTTGGGGCAGGCGATAGATGCCACATGAGGATAATCCATCCAATTCCGTATTCCGGGAATAATCATGGAATAAGCAGACCCGCCTTTGTTCTGATTATTGGTAAGTGTCATTAAGCTATCTGTAGTATTCATCCAGCACACAGCAGCGCCTGCCTTCACCACATCTGTAGCGGCACTGACCATCCAGGCACGATGTGCTCCCATAGAAAAGCCCATAGTACCTATTCTATCTTTACTGACCATAGGCAATGTAGCCAAAAACTCAGCACTACGGATATCATCCCAAACAATCAAGGCCACCCATGACATTCCCATCTGTAGCATATTGGCAGCCAACGCTTGCTGTGAGTCATAGCGTACTCCTTCCTTACGTCCCCGTTCCCCCCAAAACAAGGCATCCACAGCAAGCACTACATATCCGTGACTTGCCAGATAATCACCTACATACTGTTTGTCATAACATTTTTCCGCCCAATCGTCCGCATCGGCCAGTACAGATGCTTCCACACCGAACGGACGTACCATCTTCTCTTTCCCTATCGAAAAATGCGCACCGTGATCGTGAAGCAGCAATACTGCCGGGAACGGGCCATTCCCGTCAGGAACCAACAGATAAGCGGGAACACGAGAATATTCCGAAACACTGAACAAAATCTTCTCCGCCCTATATCCATTCCGTTGCTCGGTATCTATCACTTCCTTATCAAAAGCCGTAGCAGGAGGAGCAGGCAACATGCAATCCAATAACGTTTTTCGAGCTTCCTCACGCCACTTCTTGAAATTTCTGATGGAAGAATTTCCCCAAGCCATAGGATAAGTCAGGTTTTCTTTCATCTTCTGATAGAACAGCGGCATATCATTCTGCGTTTCATAACGCATAGAGACTGTTTCCACCTTTTCTTGAGCAGAAGCCGTCAGACTTATCCCAAACAACAATAAACAAATTACAGTATTCTTCATAAACCTATACCTAACAAACTTTACTTTTCAAGGTAACTAATTAATTTTATCATATTATCAATATAATCCCCAACAGAGATGCACAATTCTCCGGTGGTACACGGATAAGGTGATGTATCGTGCTCGTCCCCTACAAAGGTAGCTATATATTTCGTTTCCTCACTAGGTCCTGAAACAGTATATGGCTTATACGGGTTCGAGGTTGACTTTAAAGGAGAGAGCCAGCAACCGTCCTTAGTCAGTGATTTCACCAATTTCCGGGCAACTTCTTCCGTAGCTTTTCCACGTAAACGAGTATAATATTTAGGTAAAGGAACCAAATGATCCTGTAGCAAAGGTGAATTCTTCGCCAACTCGGATACAGGAAGTTTCTTCACTTCCTCATAACGGCGACGCAGTTCACCAGGATTCACAAAAGTTGCCGAATTATAATGAGCTATTGTATTTTCTATATTCTGATCTATATAATAAGTACCGTTTTTCACATTACTTCCTTTACGATGGACATACAGTGGTTTACCAGTATCAGGATCTACAAAACGAGGAACCAAAATAGCTTCCGGATTAGTCGACTGACTCTTCCATTTCTTCACATCCGATTCCGGTAATTTCATTGATTCCAAAAAACGAATTGCAGCAGGAATCCCCGACAGGAAACGAGTATCAGCTGTAAGTTTATAGTAATCCATCATTAAATTAACAAGACGGACGGTAGTACCGGTGTTCACACTGCGCGGTTCATAAGAACGGGCATGAGCCGGTTTCAAATCATCTACTGTATATTGGTCCGCCCAGCCTGCATAAGGTTCCCCTTGTTGAAGAGAAATCATCAAGTACATAGCACGCATAATAGGCTCCTTTACCCCTTGCAACCCCATTGCCTGATAGCATTGAATCAAAAACTCGGTCGCATCAGGAATCACATCATCATTCAGAGTAATAAAAGACGAATAATCTTTCTTACCTTGAAAAGGGTGATCATACATCAAAGGATAACGTTGAGGCCATCCACCCACCGGATATTGACTTTTCAAAACAAAATCAATGGTTTTCTCCAAAGCCGGACGGAAAGCAGGATCATTTTTTTCCACATACATACGAAGTAGAAATTTGGCAGCCTCCATAGTACCCGCATCATCGTAAGTCGCATTTCCATAATAATGTTGAAATTCTTCCAGACGCCAGCCATTTTTACCAACGGTATCATACCAGGACTTTAAGGAGTTCTCTCCTGCAAAATCGAACACATAATTCCATCCGCCACATTCAAGCTGTCCCCAAATCAAGGTGTTAGCCACTTTTTTCGCAGCTTCATAATAATACTCATCTCCTGTAGCATGATAAGCGTCAAGCAACAAATGACCGACAGAAGGAGTTCCCGGCGGCTGAATCCATACCATTGTCCTCTTGGCTTCCATCTCTCCCCATGAACGGGACATATCCGGCAAATAATTCCATACGAAGCCACCATTATAACTCACTTTGTCCATCATAAACCGAGTGGCGGTTTTCATCGTATTTATAACTTGGTCATCTAATTTTTTATTAGTTTGGGCTATACCTATACAAGCAAAATTTGCCATGCACAGGCAAAGGACAATTCTTTCCCAGTTCTTCTTTAATGTGCTTTTCATTGTTGTTTTAGTGTTTTGATTCAAGTTTAAATATCATTATGAAGCAAAATAAGCCATTTTCCGGAGCTTGGATTTGTAATATTTGGTCTTTTCCTCGTATATTTTAATCACGACGAACTACCCTCCCCATATTATAAGTATATTTGAAGAAAAGTTTTAGTTATTCATTTTATATTAAATGCAAGATCATGAATCGTAAGGTAAGAACCGCATTGTATGCTTGCGCCTTGATGGCACCACTACTATTGCAGAGCTGCAATGCACAAAGTGAAAAAAAAGAGAGCAACAAAGAGTGTACTGAAGAAACAAACAAAAACACTGAAAAAAAGGTTATGAAAACAGGTAGTGAAAACTTCATTTTTGCAGAAGGCAAAGAATGGGAACCTGCAGGCGAAGGTGTAGTGCGCCAGATCATGGGTTACAATGATGACATCATGGTTGTTAAAGTAAAATTTGAAAAGGGAGCTGTAGGAGCTGTCCACCATCATATCCATTCACAAGTGACCTATGTGGAAAGTGGAAAATTTGAGTTCACCATCAATGGTGTGAAAAAAATTGTATCGGCCGGCGACTGTCTATATAAGGAACCGGATGCTGTGCATGGTTGTGTATGCCTGGAGCCGGGTATGCTGATAGATTGTTTCAGCCCGATGCGTGCTGATTTCCTGGAAAAGAAATAGACAAGCCATATATTCCATCCACTGCAGGAGCAGATTGCTGTGCCCTCCTTTGGGCATTTAATATGCTCCTACAGTGGAAATGAATTCTATTTTTTAATCTGCAAAACGAATGGGACAATTGCTTAACCTTATCAAATCCGGTAAATCATAATATTTCAAAGCACCATACAACACATTAGAATACATATCCCACTGCATAGGCCTCTCAATGTATTCCTTCCAAGTCTTCACGCTATGTTTTATCTCCACACTGTTGATTCTTTCATCCAAATAAGCAGCATGAATTGCAACCGGACCATAAATACCATTGGCAAATACCTTGACGGGGTGTCCTTTCAGAAATTCGTGTTCTGAACAAAAATCAAGCAAAGTCAAAATATCGACAACACGTTGTCCCATAATAGGACGCCCTATATGCATACAGACCATTGCATTGCGATACTCACGGTTCCAATATTTAGCATCCGTATAGAATGCAGGATCCGTTGTTTCCCCAAATCCGCGCAAATCTGCCAACAACAAGATTTTTCCTTCCGTCAAGGCAGCAGCAAAATTCGCATATTCACTCAAATAAGTTCCTTTTCCCTCTTCCTGTAACCTTAACTCAACAGGAGAATCAGCATTCGCTCTGGACGGCATGATAAGAATACAAGGAACAGACATCTCCCCTTCCCTTATAAGCTGAAACTTATATTGTTCATATTCACGCATTGAATCATGTCCGGTTGCCTCAATTCTTATTTTATGGTCAGGAAGACCTTTAAGACCTAACAAATCCAGCATCTTTGTTTGAACAGTTTTCTTTCCTTTCGAAAGAAACGTCTCACGCTTGGAAGCCCACTCATCCAGCTGATTCACATTTTCCTGCATAATACTGAGTGCTCCAGGCATAGATACATTCACCTGTCCTTTAGTCGTACAAAGCATATCAGACAACCGGAAACGGTCTTGTGCCGATTTCTTCACCGGAGATTGATCATCTTTCAGCCAACGCTTGAACCAACTGACCAACTTTTGCCTTTTTTCAGTTCCAAGTCCATGCCCTGTTTCTACTGTCAGCATATCCACCTTTTCGGGAACTCCCAATACTTTATAGCACTGTTGTAATTCAGCAAACCCTTGTTGTGCACCCCATAAATCGACAAAATCATATTTACCGCTTAAAATCAATAAAGGCCGTGGAGCCATCATTAAAGCAAAATCAGGTACTTCCAGTTGTTCACGCCCTTCGTATGGTATATGTTGGCAACCATCGGAAGGACCTTGCAACTCCATAGTACGTTCTCGGGTAGAAAAGAAACTACAAATGGCCGCTACCTTTACACGGGGATCCAAACCTATATAATAAGCGGTCTGAGTGCCACCGCCAGAAGATCCATATACTCCGATACGCTCCGAATCAATATCCTTACGAGTCAATAAATAGTCCAAAGCCCGATGATTATCCCAATATTCCTGTGCCGCCAAACTAGTACCAAGCAAGTTAAAGCCCGCATTCAGTAAGGTATGTTCCGTGGTAGCCCCCCGTGTCAGCGGTTTTCCTTCCCTATCAATAAGTTGCAACCGTTCTCCCTGGCCTATGGGATCTACCACTAGTACAGCAATACCATTGGATGCCATCAGCATAGCGGCATGAGACGAAGAACCTTTACCATTCAATCCATGTCCGCAAAGTTCCAATGTTGCCGGAACAGGAACAGTCATGTTCTCCGGCATATAAAGATGTGCTGTGACATAGCGGCCAGGCTTGCTTTCAAAAATTATTTTCTCTATATAATAGCCGGTACCTTGTATCTTCCCCACCACCTGAACATTTAAATTCTCTTTTTCAGGAAAAGTACCTACTATTTGTTTATATCGTTCACGGCAACCCTCCAGGTACTCCTGCATCCCGGCAGGAGAAGTAAATGCTTGCTGAATGGCTGACTGCCGGGATGCAAACTGCCGATGTACATCACGCATCAGATAAGAATTATAAGCAGTACTTTGACTCCAAGGTAATGCCTTGAACTCACCCTGAGCAGATACCCCAACAGTCTCCACCCATATTCCCAAACCTACACATAAAGTGCGAAAACCGATAATTTTTCTCATAGAATCATCCCTTTAAGTTATTGTACCACAATTTCAATTTTCTGACGGTTATCTCCGGCTGTCTTCACATACAAACGTTTATGCTCTATATCATAAAACCAGCCTGTATTCCGCTCTGCATCTGTAACTGATGAAAGAACGGGCAACGATTTACCATTTTCTATCACAGATTGCGGAGCGTTCTGCAAATAAGCCTTTACTAGATAAGTGTGCTTGGCAGGTTTGTACTTCCCTACCGGTTTATCTGCAGTAAACGTCCAACTATCATCAGCAAGCCTGCTGGTAAAACGGGTCAATGAACCAATCCCTTTTTGATAATCCATTGATATACCATCATCTTCATACATCTCATAAGAAGAAATGCCTGACGGATAGACATCCAATGTTATCATCTCTACAGGGTGCTGATCTACCCACTGCATAACAGGTTGCATGGGAATAATAGCTCCGGCTTTTATATAGATAGGCAACACATCCAACGGAGTAAGAAAAGATTTATATTGACGGCCCTCGTAACGCTCACCGGTTTCATAATCAAACCATTCTCCACCGGGAAAATAAACATGTTGGCTCAGTGCACCTTTGGTAGTGACAGGACAAACCATCATCCATGGCCCGAACATATACTGACGTGTCAGCTGATAAGTATTCTCATCCTGAGGATAGTCCATCACTAAAGGAGTCATCATGGGACGTGCCGTTTTATAAAGCTGATAGGCATTACTATAAATATAAGGAATCAATGTATAACGCAAACTATCATATTTGATGAAATTGGCCAAAGCCTCCGGACCATAAGTCCAAGGTTCATGGTAACGGGGATGGTCCATACCGAACACCATGGCGATAGGTGAAAACATACCGAACTGTACCCAACGAGTATATAATTCTGTATCGTAAGGAGAATATTGTTCAAATCCTCCCATGCAATGAGTCCAGTTACCCACACCACTCATACCAATATTAAGTCCTGCACGTATCACCGGTTCAAACCACTGCCATTCACTTCCCCAGTCTCCAGCCCAGATATAAGGATAACGCTGAATTCCCGCATAACCTTCACGGGTATGTGTCACCCCCCTCATATTATTATATTCCTGAAATTTACGATAGGGGGCCTCCGCATAAGCTAAAGGAAAAATATTATGAAGTCCTTTCAGGTCCATCGTTCCTCCGACATCCGTTTTCACAAACTTAGCCCCGATAGAAGCGACTTTCATTACTCCGTTCTCCCACCACCAATCCACCGCTTTCGGGTCAAAGAAATTCACCACCCCTTCTATCTTGGCTCCTGGATACAGCACATTTCCCTGTTCACGCGCCTTATCCAATAGATGATATTCAGGGCCATTATCTAATATGGAACGAATATGAAGCCCCACCATTTTTACATTTTGCGCATAGCAACTATCAAACATGGCTTTCGGATCTTTGAACGTATTGCGCCATTCAAAACAGCAACCACCATTTCCGTAAGTGGTATTAAACAATCTCCAAGTAGAATCCAGCCAAAGCAAATCAAAAGGCACTTCTTCCTCACGCAAACGTTTACATAAAGCAGGCGGGTATTTATCGGAAGTCATCTCTTCATTCTTCCAGGTTCCACCGGAATAAGTACCGACATGCAACCCCATTGCAAAACGAGGAAGCATAGGGGATTTTCCAGTCAATTCCGTATATCGGTCAATCATGGTATAAAAATCGGGACCATACATAAAATAATAGTCCAAATCACCGCCAAAAGCTTTAAACGAATAATAATCACTACTATCCCACCCCATATTCCACTCGGTAGCAAACGGAGTATGAAAGAATAAACCATATCCTTTGGTACTCATCATAAAAGGTACGGGACAATAATTGGCACGTAAAATATCTTTTCCTCCTACAGCCGGTTTTATCCCTCTTCCCAACTCTACATTCAGATAAATCTTACGCCCTCGCTGATCCATGAAATCCATACGTTCCCCAAAACCAAAGAAATGCTCATCCGGTTGTAGAACAGCTTTCGTCTTGACAGAATCCTTATAAAAACGTTGTTCCGCAAGTTCCGTATAAAGCAGTTTGCCGTTTTTATCAGAAACAGACAGACAGAACGGATTCTTGGTAGCCTCTATAATCAGTTTTCCGGTCGTAATCAACCATGCAGCACCTTTATCTTCCACTGTATAGTGTACAGGAGTAAAATCATATTTCCGAACCATCCACTGCTCATTTTCAGCGAACACGGTACCTTGAGAATGACGTACACGGAACATATCATCTGTACAAAATTCCAATTTCACATTTCCCTGAGGCAGAAGAAACAACAAATCATTTCCTGTCTTCTTAAAAGAAGCATTGGCCGCCCATAGCCCTATACAATACAGGCATAAACAAAAGCATAGGATTCGTTTTTTCATGGTATCTGTTATTTTATTTAAAATCAATCATATTGAAAATCAGCTTTTTGGCTACGAGTCCGGCAGCCGAATCATTAATGATGTTCCCATAGATATCCAATGTAGAGAACAAAACACTACCCTTACCCATAGGTACAATCCCCATAGCAGTTCCGATAGCCATAGGATAAGTATGATAGGCTCCGACCAGCAATTCTTCACCTTCCATCACTAATCCCATACGCTCCACCCCTGTATGTATCAATGCCTGATAAGGCCAGTTGAGAGCATTTCCGACAGGAAGTTCCTTGAAAATATCATGCGGCTTATTAAACATCACCCCGCCCAGCCAGTTGGTTCCAACAAAGAATTTGTCCTTAAACACCGCTTTACTATTAGCCGCTATAAATTCCGACCATTCATCAGCACTCTGAATAATAAAGATTTTGGTTCCATCATTTACTGCACGTTCCATTAAACGCTGTGCATCCGGCATCTTATCATTAGGAACAGCCCAATCCAAACGACAACGCGCGTTACTGCGAGGATGCCTGAAACGGATCTCTATATCGGCAGACTTGCCTCCTTCCAAATAGACTTTTCCATCGCCCAAATGCTCTTTCTTCCTGGTTATTTCATATATTTTCTTACCATTGACAAAGACTTCAATCATACTACGATCATTACTCTGAGGAATAATCGTATATTCACCACTGACAGAAGGAAGTACTTTACCACTCCATTTAATACCATAACCATCAAGCATATACACAAAAGGACTTGGTGTAGCTCCCTCAATAGCACTCAGATTAACCACCTTGGCCACTTCATGATAAACTTCCTTCTGAAATTCCATATCCTCATAATAGACCACATCCAATCCCGGTTTGCCATCGGCAGAGCGTAACGCTTCCATCGGCACCATTGTCAACTGATCTTTCCTAGGAGGACGGGCCACCATAATCCAATCCAACTTTCCTAAATTATCCTCGTAAGCTGCAACCGCTTCTTTCGTTTTTCCCTTCAAGAAATTCTGTAAAGCACTCCCATCTTCCCAAACGGCCCCTTTACCATCCAACATATTGGATGCCAGATTTACAGACAATATATCATCATACCCAGTTGTAACAACAGAATTTTCCTTACACAGTTTTGCTTCAATCCTACAAAGTCCTCCAGCTGTAGGAACAGGTATTTTTACATCTTTCACCAACAACTGACCATAAACCTCACCTCCGGCAGCTTCCGTTTCATAAGTCCCTACCTCCATCACTTTTCCTTGAGAGTCTGTCACCGAGATTTTCAATTGATGGTTTCCCCGGACATTCTTCTCATTAATCAGATAAAAATCAACGGTCACCTCTCCCCCTGCGGCTGCAACCTGTTGCCTGGTCTTTACCGCTACATACAAAGGCTGATTATAACGAGCTATGATAGCCGGATCTGATTTGGGATAACGAAAACAATCGACAATTCCCGAATAATTCTCCGTCAATTCCGATTCCCATCCATTAACAACGTATGCATCCGTCAAATTATTCATTCTGGCCGATTCTATTTTACGTCCCTGATGTTCATAGGATACAGTTCCCATAGCCACACACAAATCATCCACGGTAGGATAAACAGTCCTTAACTGTTTAGCATCCAGAAATTTATTGAATTCATCATACCAACGTAGAAACTCTCTACCATCCCATCCTTTATAGCTATATTTTTCCAAATCTTCTTTATTTTTTTCCAAACGAGGAGGTGATGATAAAGCCCCTTCCTCACCAAAGAATACAATTTCACGCTTATTCTTTGTATCATTATAATAATCTTCAGGGCCTTTGTACAAACCTTCATTCCAAACAGCAGGTCCTCCGGCACGATGATAATCATACCAACCACTCCAATACACTTTTTCATCGTAAGGACGAATATGAATTTTAGCCTGATCTTCTATATCATCTCCCTTAGCCCAAGCCGAGGTACGAAGAATCAACCGGGAAGGATCCAATACACGCATATCCTTCATCGCTTGAATTTCCAATTCTAACTTTTCAGGAGCAGCATTTCCCGATTCATTCATCATATTATAGATAACCAGACAGGGATGACTGCGATCCCTCTTTACCATACGGATGACCTTTTCATGCAAAACAGCATTCATAAACGGCTGTCTTACGTCCAGACGAAAACCGCCAGGCTCTTCAAAATAGAGCAGTCCCAACTCATCAGCATAATTCATTACGTCAGTATTACCGATAAAACGATGAAAATTCAGCATATTCAATCCTAACTCCTTAGCTATGCGAATTTGCCTTTCAGCCAATTCTTCCGACGGAAAAATACCATTGACTGGCCAAAAACTCCAACTGATGGCCGAGCGAAGCATGATACGTTTTCCATTTAAACGAAAAACAGCATCATCACCTATACCGGAAGCCTCGAACCAACGGAATCCAAAACGGCGGGAATCTTTATCCACCCAGTTCTGTCCTTCGGACAACTCCACCTCACATACATACAGATTAGGATCATCCACACTCCATAATTTCGCATCCGGAGCTGATACAGGAATCTTCAGTTCATTCATACCTTTATTTAATGAGATACCCTTTATCTCTTTAGAATAAACTATTTTTTCTTTATTTTTCCACTCGTACACCGTTATACGAAGATCCTGCTTCGCAGTCTTTCCTTTTTCATTCTGTAATGTCAGAATAGCGTTGGCGGTGGTTATCTGAGGAGTGTTCTGCATATAAATATCCGCCACATAAACAGCATTACAGACCTTCATACCAACTTTTCCTGTTATTCCTCCAAAGCCATGACCGGGAGGCAACATTTTATCTCCCCACGGAATAGTTCTGGAGTCGCGCCAATCATGGTTACCACCCGCATCCGTTATACGTACAGCCAATTGTACTTGTTCTCCCGATTTTATATAAGGAGTAATATCCGTTTCGAAAGGAACATTGTCCACAATCTGATAATCCACTAATCTCTGATTAATAAAAATTTCCGCCCGTGAACGTATAGAGCCAAAATTCAAAAAGACTTTTTGTCCTTTCTTCAACACCGGAATATCCATTGTACGACTCCACCATGTAACTCCTGTAATATCTCCTTCGGGTCCGGACTGAGTTTGAAGATATTCTTCAGCTGTTCCAGGAACCTGTACCGAAAGAGTCTGGGCAGAAGTCAATATATCCCATCCCGCTGTAGGAACAATTACAGGACTTTTCTGTGCCTCTTCCAATGTCAAATAAATATCCTCTGTCTGCCAAGCTGCATTTTTATCCTGCCATAAATGCCATCCTTTTCCTGACAAATCAAAAAATGGTCTCTCCTGTGCTCTCACCCCATAAAATGGACATAACAACAAAAATGCTATGGCAATAATACTCTTCTTCATAATTATCTATTACTTTCTTTTATTAAATTCAATAATAACTGTTGGCCCACTACATTAGCCCTATTCTCGCTTTTGGTATTAAAAGTATTCATCGACTCGTTCATGCCATCAAGATCAACAGGAACTGTATAAGCTTTGACATCCTTTATACATGCAGGAATATCCAATGTAGTAATAATTATTTTTCCACGACCTGCCGGAATAACAGACAAGGCAGAATAAACTTCTTTTTTATGATCGGAAACACAAGCAACCAATGTTTCCCCATTAAAGCAACGCAACCCTACACGATGACGGTTGTAAGTAGCAAAGCATTGATATTCCCAATTAAAGACACAATTGACAGGCAATCCATCAAAAATAGGATGTTCTCTATTGAAAAAGTTCCCACCATACCAAGCCGTACCTAGTTTCTTTGAACCACGATAATCCAAAACTTCTTTATCCGCTAAGAACTCAGCCCACCTTTCCGCATTATCCACAATAATCAATGTATGTCCCTTGTAAACCCATTCCATAATATCACTCATACCACTTCCCCATTGAGTAGGTTCAAAGGCGCCAACCAACAAATAATCTCCCGAAGGTGTTCCTTCTTTATATTCCGGAATATCAAAACCAACTGTTTTCATAAAATTGCTCAGAACGCCCGTAGTATCAGCAATAGAACCATTAGCTGTAATTCCTTTCGTATTCAAACTTACAGCAAACAAAGAATCGTTTCCAGTTGCAAAAGTTTTTTTGCCTTTGACCAACTTTGCTTCAATACAAACATAGCCTGTTGCCCGAGGAACAAAATTCCAGCCGATCTGTAAACATTGACCATATACATTCCCCCCTTTAACATGTACACTAGATACATGGGTAGCCAATACAGTACCTTCCGCATCTTTCGCGATCAATTGAAGAGAATAATTCCCCTTCAAATTCTTTTCATTTACAATATAAGTATCTACTATAGTCGTATCTCCAACATTCAGCACTTTCCGATTCATTTTTACAGCTAAAAATAACGGTTGGTTATAACGAGCCATTACTTCCACATCTCCTTTAGGATAACGATAATTATCAACAATGCCGGAGTGATTTTCCAGTTTCATACTTTCCCAACCATTTACAGCATAAGCATCCACCGTATTACTGATACGAATATTCTCAATTACCCTACCTTGATAATAGAAAGCCACATTCCCCATGGCACGGGTCAAATCATCCACTGTAGGAAATGCTTTGGCAAATCCATTGTGTTTAAGAAACGAATCATATGCATCATACCACTTCATATAATCCATCGCTTCCCATCCAGAAGTAGTGCCAGATTGCAGGATTTCATCCCGAATGAGCTGAAGACGCGGCGGAGTACCAATAGCCCCGTCTTCCCCCCAATAAATAATCTCATCCTTATGATCTGAAAAACGGTGATAGTTATCTTTACCCCAATATAAATTATCATGATAGCAACCCGGACCACCTGCATGATGCCTGTCATACCATCCATAATCATAAAAAGTAGTATCGTTTGGCATCAAGTGCAATTTAAAACGGGCATTCGCCTCATTTTCCGGATTCTCTCCATTACTGGAATTATAAGTTAAGATACGGGTAGGATCCAACGAATGTGCCATACGCATCTGCGCATAATCCTGTACCTGTGGCCAAGCTCCCCGTTCATTATGCAAATTATAAATAACAAGAGACGGATGGTTACGGTCACGTTTAATCATTCGCGCCAATTTTTCATTCCGGTAAGCAAAATAAAACTTGCTTTGCTTGTTATTATCATTAAAGTGACTGATAGGATACTGATTGCCTCCCGGTTCTTCAAAGTATAATAGTCCCAATTCATCAGCATAATCCAAGACATTGCTATGCCCGAT
>OHLH01000993.1_pt1 | contig 16243 bp, 6 predicted proteins | sample 1569061 | NCBI WGS metagenome assembly OHLH01 (sample SAMEA3879603, study PRJEB24766) | human gut metagenome | biome: human-associated habitat; feature: feces | place: USA | collected 1985/1987
CCACAAAACGCTCTCCCCTTGACCGCCTGCTCTTTGCCACTTTTCTGAAAGGCCGAACTTCTTCTCGTGATATATGGGAAGAAAAGGGCGATATGACCCCCGAAGATAACAAGAAGATCATTGAGGAAACCAACGAAATCATCAACGATGATTCCACCTATCCTTTCATCAGCTACCTGTCCGACCTGCTTGCAAAATCCAAGCCCTCCGATGATGCTGTCAAGAAACTGCACGACTGCATCGACAAGGTTGCGGTGGCACTGGGACAGGACAGCACCGATGTGTTCCGCGCCCTGCTTGCAAAACTGATCGAGCAGCCGGAGGAAAATCAGACATTTGACCGTCTACTTGAGATGGCAGAAAAATTCGCCGCAAAATACGATTAAAATACCATAGATTCCATAAGCGAGTGACCTGAAAAGGCCTCTCGCTTTTTTGTTTTCCACGAAACATGAAGGGAGGAACGCAATGCCAAATAAAACGCAAGAATATCTTAATCTCGCCCAGCAAACAGCAAAGGAACTGACCCGGTATTGGGAAAACTGGACGGACTATCTGACCACTGCATCCCGGTTGTATAAATACAGCTATGCAGACCAGCTCATGATCTACGCCCAGCGTCCTGATGCTACCGCCTGTGCCAGTTTCGACCTCTGGAACAACCGCATGAACCGCTACGTCAGGCATGGCTCCAAGGGCATCGCGCTGTTAGACCAGTCCAGCAGTGTCCCACGTCTGCACTATGTCTTTGATGTGAGCGATACCGGGGTGCGCCGCAATTCTCGTGACCCTGAGGTGTGGCAGCTCGGCCCTGATCTGGTTCAGCCTGTGTCAGAAATGCTTGCCAGAGAATACGGTGTCCGGCATGAACGAATCACCCAGCAGATCGCGGACATTTGCGGCAAGCTGGTGGATTCCTATTGGGATAACAACAGCGGTGACATTCTCGACATCGTTGACGGCTCGTTCCTGATGGATTATGATGAAGCCGGACAGGAGTTCCAGTTCAAATCTGCCGCCGCAATCAGCATCCTGTATACGGTTCTGGAACGCTGCGGCCTTGAGCCGGACGGTCATTTTGACCGTGACGATTTTCAGGCCATCTTCTCTTTTTCCACGCCTGCCGCCGTGTATGCGCTGGGCACCGCAGTCAGCGAATGCAGCCGGGATGTGCTGCGCAACATCGAACGAACCGTAAAAACGACAATCCGCCGCCGCAATGTAGAAAGGAGCCAGTATGAATATGAACAGCAGGAACGTGACCTACTCGACCGTCGGGGACTACCAGCTCCCGAACCTGACCCTGCCCCAGCAGGAGAAAGCACTGGGCAAATACGGCAGATTGCGCCGGACTTATCTGATGGAGCATCGCCCGGTGCTGTACAATTCGATGCTCCTGTCGGGGACTCTGCATCCGCACCTGTTGGAAGTGGAACAGACCGCAGAGAGCCGGATGCAGCAGACCATGCAGGAACTGCTGAAGCAGAACCCGGCTCCGAACAAAGAGCGGCATCAGATGGAGTGGGTGCAGCACATGAACAGCCTGAAAGCACAGGCCGAGGAACTGGTGATGAACGAGCTGATTTACAGCTAAGTTTCTTCGATGTGGCTATTCCCACCGAAGCCGAACAAATTGAATCCATCGACCAAGCGGAGAGCGAAAAATCGCCCTCCGCTTTTGTTTTGTCGCAGGCGGAGATTGAAAATGCGCTGCGGAGAGGTTCCAATGTTGAAGGCAGCAAACTTCGGATATGGAAAATTTATCAGTTGCAGCCTGACCGAAAACTCCGGGCAAAAGCTCTTGCCAACGAATATGCACCGTATGGCCCCGGCGGTTCTTCACACACTTATCTGGACGGAAGCAGTGGTTGGCTTGACCATGACAGCAAGGGTCTGACGTTTGAGCATTATCCCGACCATCAGAAAGTGCTTCTCCGCTGGGATCGGGTCGAAAAATATATTGACCTGATGATTCAGTCTGACCGCTACCTGTCGGACAAAGAAAGAAGAGCCATCGACTTTCCCCTTGAACTGAACGCCGCCAGTGCAGCCGAATACACTGCATTAAAGGCGCAGCACCCGGATACTCTGGTTGGATTTGAAGCTGGCGGCAATTTTATGTTCTATGGAGAAGATGCTGCCAAGGTCGCAAAAGTTCTCAACAGTGCTTTGTTTACGAGAGAAACAGCACTGGGCGAAGTTCAGGTCACAGGCTTTCCACCTAGCTTATGGGCAAGAAAGTCAAAAGAATTGTGGTCTGCGGGCAACGATGTTTACCTTGCCGGATTGAACAAAGATGGGACTCATCACCAGACTAAACATCTGCACAAAGAGGACTATCTGCCCATCGGCTCCATCATCAATATGGATGGCCGGAAATTTCGGATTGACGGAGTGGATTTTGATAAGGGCAAGGTTTCCTTGCAGGATATGGCACTGGCCGACCTGCGGATGCCAATTTTCCGGGAAGAGCCGCTGGCTCTTGTCCGGGAGTTGTACGAGGAGCAGGATATGATGGGACACCCCCTGCCCGATTACAAGGTCGGTGACAATGCTATCGTTGACCTTCCTACCCGAACCATCGAAGGAACAATCGGCTATGTGGGCGAAACGGATGTTCGCATCGACACCAGTGCGCAGGGCTATTCGTGGAGCAACGAGGTGCTGAACAAACAGCAGTTCGAGGACAGTCTGCGACGGGATGAGCCTACGTCTGATGAATCACTGGACAAGCTGCCTATCTCTGGGGAGGTCAACGGCGAATGGCAGACCTTCCCGGATGCCGCTGCCTTGGATGAAGCCCTGAATGCCGAACCTGCGCCGGAGCCTGCCGGGAACTTCCACATCACGGACGACCATCTGGGCGAGGGCGGCGCAAAGCAGAAGTATGCCCGGAATATTGCAGCTATCCGCACCCTGTTTCAGTTGGAACAGGAACACCGTGGAGCCACCGCCGAGGAACAGGAAGTGCTTTCGCAGTATGTGGGCTGGGGTGGTCTGCCGGATGCCTTTGACCCGGATAAGAGCAACTGGTCAAAAGAGTACACGGAACTGAAAGGGCTGCTCTCCGAGGACGAGTATGCCGCAGCCCGCAGCTCCGTGCTGAATGCCCACTACACCAGCCCCACCGTAATCCGTAGTATTTACGTTACTGTGGAGCGCATGGGTTTCCGCAGCGGTAACATTCTGGAACCTAGTATGGGCGTAGGCAACTTCTTTGGAATGCTGCCCGAGAGCATGGCAGACAGCCGCCTGTACGGTGTGGAACTGGACAGTATCACGGGCCGGATTGCCCAAAAGCTGTACCCGGAGGCCAACATCAAGGTGGCCGGATTTGAAACCACGGATAGGCGGGATTTCTACGATTTAGCGGTCGGCAACGTACCGTTTGGCAATTACAAAGTCAACGATAAAGCGTACAACAAGCTGGGGCTTTCTATCCACAACTACTTTTTCGCCAAGACTATCGACCAAGTGCGACCGGGCGGCATCGTGGCGTTCGTCACCAGCCGCTATACTATGGACAGCAAGGACAGCACCGCCCGTAAGCACATGGCAGAACGGGCCGATTTGCTGGGTGCTATCCGTCTGCCGAATAATGCGTTCCGTGCTAACGCTGGTACGGATGTTGTCAGCGACATTATTTTCCTGCAAAAACGTGACCGCCCTGCGGACATCGAACCTGCATGGGTGCAGTTGGGCAAGGCCGAGGATGGCTTTGCCATCAACCAGTATTTCGTAGACCACCCGGAGATGGTGCTGGGCGAGCTGACCACCGAAAGCACCCAATACGGACGGGAGGACCTGACCGTTGCACCCATCGAGGGCACCAGCCTTGCAGACCAGCTTGCCGAGGCGGTACAGCACATCGAGGGCAATTACACTGCGGTGAAGATTGCTGCCCCGGACGTCGCAGATGCGGAAGCACAGCGCAAAACGCTGCCCGCAGACCCGACTGTGAAGAATTTTAGCTATACGGTTGTTGATGGCGAGATCTACTACCGAGAGAACTCTATCATGACGCAGATCGAACTGTCCGACAACGCCAAAGGCCGTGTAGCTGGTATGGTGGAGTTGCGGCAGACTGTCAACGAACTGATTGACCAGCAGTTGAACGACTTCCCGGACGAGGACATTAAGGCATCGCAAGCAAAATTGAACGCCGCCTACGATGCCTTTACTGCAAAATACGGGCTGATCAACGACAAGAAAAATGCCCGCCTGTTCGATGATGACAGTTCCTACTATCTGCTCTGCTCACTGGAGAATCTGGACGAGAATAAAAATCTCAAGTCCAAGGCAGATATGTTCACCAAGCGGACGATTCGGCCAGAGCGTGTTGTCACCAGCGTGGATACCCCCAGTGAAGCACTGGCTGTGTCCATCGGGGAGCATGGCAAGGTTGATCTGCCTTATATGGCAGAACTGCTGGGCACACCCGGCGAGTACGGGCGCATCACCACCGAACTCTCCGGCGTGATTTTCAAAGATCCTGCCGCCGATGTAGACGACCCGGAAGCAGGCTGGCAGACTGCGGACGAATACCTTTCGGGTAATGTACGCGATAAGCTGCGGATGGCACAGCTTGCTGCGGAAAGTCACCCGGAGTTCAAGGTCAATGTGGACGCACTGACCAAGGCGCAGCCCAAAGATTTGGAAGCATCTGAAATTGATGTGCGGCTGGGTGCCACATGGCTTGCCCCCTCTATTGTGCAGCAGTTCATGATGGAAACTTTTCAGCCGCCCTATCGTATCCGCTACAACAATGCCATCACCGTTCGCTACTCCCCTTACACTTCCGAATGGCGAATCAGCAATAAATCTGCTACTGGCTTTGGTGACATTATGGCCACTGAAACCTACGGTACCCGCCGAGCCAACGCTTACAAGATTTTGGAGGATACCTTGAATTTGCGTGACAGCCGCGTTTATGATACCATCGAGGAGGATGGGAAAGAAAAGCGTGTGCTGAATCAAAACGAAACCACCCTCGCCCAGCAGAAACAGCAGGCCATCAAGGATGCTTTCGCTGGATGGGTCTGGAAAGATCCGCAGCGGCGGACTCTGCTGGTGAAGAGGTACAACGAGCTTTTTAACAGCACCCGACCCCGTGAGTATGACGGAAGTCATATTCATTTTGTGGGCATGAACCCGGAGATCAATTTGCGAGAGCATCAGCGCAATGCGGTTGCCCATGTGCTGTATGGGTACAACACCCTTTTGGCGCACGAAGTCGGTGCTGGCAAGAGTTTTGAGATGGCGGCTTCCGCTATGGAACTGAAACGTCTGGGCTTGTGCCAGAAAAGTCTTTTTGTCGTGCCAAATCATTTGACGGAACAATGGGCCAGCGAGTTTTTACGCCTGTACCCCAATGCAAAGCTGCTGGTTACCAGCAAAAAAGATTTTGAACCCGGTAATCGCAAAAAATTCTGTGCGAGAATTGCGACCGGCGACTACGACGCAGTTATCATCGGACACAGCCAGTTTGAAAAAATACCCTTGTCCGCAGAACGACAGGAACGTCTGATTCAGGAACAGATGGATGAAATCGAGGAGGCCATCGAAGAAGCGAAAGCACAGGTTGGTGAGCATTTCACAGTAAAGCAGCTGGAAAAGTTGCGCAAGTCTCTGAAACAGAAACTGGAAAAGCTGCAAGGCGCAGACCGTAAAGATGATGTGGTTACGTTTGAACAATTGGGCGTAGACAGGTTGTTTGTAGATGAAAGTCAGGCGTTTAAGAACCGTGCGAAACGTTGTGCATAAGCCCTTGTTGACAGCAAGGACGAAAAGCACCATGTGATTGCACTTAGCAATAAGAAAATATCACAGAGAACTTTAATCTCGAAATCAGAGGTGAAATTCCTCTGCCGTACAGAACCAATGTCGAGGAACAGAATTCCAGAGAATAGGTCAAAATTCAAGACAGTACGAGAGCTAATACTCCACTGTGCGTTGCCACCTGTAAGTGTGCATTGTACAGAGCGTGGTGAAGGCGTAACCTGAAAACCTAAACCTCTGCAAAGAGGCATGGATAATAATGGTGCGGGCTTCCGAAACCTATGGCTATCCGTTAGGGAAAGCTATGCAGCATCGTAAGAGCGAACGACATCCGAAAGGGTGACCCTTGGAAAAAGTGTGTGTGGCTGGTTTTTCTGCACACGCCCTGTGGGATGAAATCCCCATCAGGAATCATGCAGCAACTGTGGTTCAAAGCATGGTTAGATTTTCCCGGTGTAAGGTAGCGGCCTAAGGGTTTCAGAACAAGGATAGAGATTAAGGAACGTTTGAGAGCCTGTTGTTGGAGCGTTACAGCACAGTGAAAGCAACAGGAAGTCAGCCGTATCATAGTAGTCTGGACTGGGTAATGCCAGTCAAACGGAATTGAAATATTCCATGGCGAAGGATACGAGTCAAATCGATTTGTAAATTTCACAAAACGAAAATCCTATAACTCCCTGAAAGATGGGTGACGAACTGCGAGGTGAAAACCTTGTGCATTTGAACGTCAGATTTTCAACGGAAACGGAACTTAAAAAGATTCAGGACTTTCTCTATGAGAAGTCCGGTCAAGGAGTATCGTTCACCGGTCTGGTGGAAGCGATGGTAAATGAAGTGACCATTGTAACCGCCGTCCACAATATCAAGTCCAACAAAGGTAGCAAAACTGCTGGCGTGGATAAGATAAAAATGGACAAATACCTTCAAATGCCAAAAGATGAGCTTATTTTATTGATTCAATCGTGTTTTCGCAACTACCGACCCAAGCCAGCCCGCCGTGAATATATTGAAAAGAGTAACGGAAAGAAAAGACCGCTGGGTATCCCCACTGTATTGGACAGGATCATACAGGAGTGCGTGCGTATCATTATCGAGCCAATCTGTGAAGCGAGATTTTATCCGCAAAGCTACGGCTTTCGCCCCTATCGGGCACAGAAACATGCAATCCGGGGTATCATCAATGTCATAAATGCTGGATGTAAATCGCCCGACCAGCCCGTGTGGGCCATTGAGGGCGACATCAAGGGATGCTTCGACAATATCAATCACCGCCTGCTGCTCCAAAAGCTCTGGAAATTTGGTATCCATGACAAGCGTGTGCTGAAACTTATCAGCCAGATGCTGAAAGCTGGATATATGGAAAATGACCTGTTTCATGTAACAGAGCTCGGTACACCGCAGGGCGGAATCATCTCACCGCTTTTATCCAATGTTTATCTGAATGATTTCGATTGGTATGTTGGTCGTATGTATATGGAACCGCACAGACAGTGCAAGCGCAAAGGTAACGACACAAGGCGACTAAAATGGGCTGGTGTAACGCCAAAGTACAATTATCGCTACGCCGATGATTGGGTGATTTTGACGTCAACGGAGAAGGAAGCGCTCCGCTTGAAACGTGTCTTGACAAAATATTTTCGGAACAGAATGAAACTCGAATTGTCGCAGGAAAAGACCTATGTAACAGACCTGCGGACAAACGGTATACACTTTCTTGGCTTTGTGGTAAAGGCCGAACGAAAACGGAAAACTCCTGACCCGGCAACATGGACGAAACATCTGGTTGGAAAGCCGCTGCCGGATATGGAACGGTTAGGAAAGAAGATTAAGAAACTGCTCGAAGAAGTGCACCGCATAGAACTTTGTCAAAAAGTCAATGTGCAGGCTGCGCAAATTCAGTACGTCAACTCTGTCATTATGGGTATGGCACAGTACTTGCAGACATCCATCTGCTCTCGTGCCTACCATGCGATAGACCGCAGAGTAAACAACGCTGCACTGGCTGTATGGAAAAAGCTGTACCCCAAACGGTACAACTCCATGCAGGTGCCGCTGAAGGTGCTCTGCAATCTTCCTAACCGACACAAAGGCTACGACAGCAAGACATTTGCTGTATGGGTCGAAGGAAATTGGTTTGGTATAACTTATGCGTTCATCACGCATAGTCACTATGAATCCAAGCCATTTGACCAGAAAATGACACCGTACACAGCGGAAGGGCGCAGACGGTATGTGAGCTATCGTGCTAAGCACAAGCCACTGCCATGTGACCGTCCATCCGTTAACTCCCCGAACGATATTGCAATATCAGCATACGCAAAGGGTAAGATGAATTTCGAGTATTATATGAACCGGGAGTATGCTTACAGCAGGGACAAAGGAAAATGTAAATGCTGTGGAAATGCCTTCTCACCCATGCTTCAAAAGAATTGTCACCACGTTAAAAACAAGCTTCCACTTGATAGAATCAATAAAGTACCGAATCTGGTTTGGCTGTGTGAACCGTGCCACCGCATGGTTCACAACAGTCCAATACCGCCTGAGCTTGATGCAAAGACGGTAGGCAAAATCATGAAATACCGCGAAAAGCTTAAACTGTGAAATTTACAACCACTCTGTGTCCGTGAGAACACAGCAGTGTTAAAATCTGAAGGAAGAAAGTAAATCGATTTGATGGTACGCCGGGTGCGCTGAAAGGTGCACGCCCGGCGTGAGGTGGGGGAAAACTTGGAGATTACTTCAAAAAGTTACCTATCACAACAAAGCAGACTACTCTGCGGACTGCTTCGCAGCCGCGGAGGTGCTGCACATTCTACTTGTACACGAAAATGCGTAATGTCGCAGGTTTGAGTACGAGCGAGGCGCAAAAATCCAGCGATATGTTCGGCAAGTGCCGCTATCTGGATGAAATCACCGGAGGCCGTGGCGTGATTTTTGCAACGGGTACACCCCTGAGCAACAGCATGACCGAGATGTACACCCTCATGCGCTACCTTCAGTACAACACCTTGCAGCAGAAAGGGCTGACCCATTTTGATGCGTGGGCTTCTACTTTTGGTGAAACTACTACTGCCATCGAACTTGCGCCCGAAGGCACCGGATACCGTGCACGCACTCGTTTTGCGAAGTTCTTCAACTTGCCTGAACTGATGGCGATGTTCAAAGAAGCAGCAGATATCAAGACCAGCGATCAGCTTCATCTCCCGGTGCCTGATGCAAAATTTGAGACGGTGGTGGTCAAACCTTCGGAAATCCAACAGGACATGGTGCAGGCGTTGAGCGAACGTGCAGCCGAAGTCCACAGCGGTTCTGTTGACCCCTCTGTGGATAATATGTTGAAAATCACGTCGGATGGCCGCAAAATCGGTCTTGACCAGCGGTTGATGAATTCCGCTCTGCCCGATGACCCCAACAGCAAGTTAAATGCCTGCGTCAACAACGTCCTGCGCATCTGGAACGACACCAAGGAGCAGAAGCTGACCCAGTTGATTTTCTGCGATATGTCTACTCCCAAGGGGGACGGTTCGTTCAACGTCTATGATGATATTCGCACCAAGCTGCTCAACGCCGGTGTGCCCGAACAGGAGATCGAGTTCATCCACAACGCAGATACGGAGAACAAGAAAGCAGAACTTTTCTCCAAGGTACGCAGCGGACAGGTGCGTGTGCTGCTGGGCAGCACTGCCAAAATGGGGGCAGGGACCAACGTCCAGACGCTGCTCGTAGCGGTGCATCATCTGGATGTAGGCTGGCGTCCGTCTGATATGACCCAGCGCAACGGCAGAATCATCCGCCAAGGCAACCAAAACAAACAAGTCTACGTCTATAACTACGTCACGGAATCGACATTTGACGCCTACCTCTATCAGACCCTTGAGAATAAGCAGAAGTTTATCTCGCAGATCATGACGAGCAAATCGCCTATGCGATCTTGCGATGATATTGACGAACAGGCTTTATCTTACGCAGAAATCAAGGCTCTGTGTGCAGGCGACCCTCGCATCCGGGAAAAGATGGACTTGGACGTGCAGGTAGCAAAATTGAAGGTGCTGCGCGGAGACTTCCAGAATCAGAAATATCGTCTGGAGGATAAGCTGCTCAAAACTTTCCCGGAGGAGATCCAGAAACAGAAAACCCGCATTGCTGCTTTGCAGCAGGATTCACAGATTGCAGCAGCACACCCGCAGGACAAAGAAAACTTCTGCGGTATGACCATCAAAGGTATGGTGTACGATGACAAAAAGGCTGCGGGCGAACGGTTGCTGCTGGCTCGGCAGGAGATGCCCAATGCCGATATGATGCTGCTGGGCACCTACCGTGGCTTTGAACTGAACATCCGGTTCGACAGCTTCAAAAATGAGCATCAAGCCGTTCTCCGGGCAGAGTTGAGCTATCCGGTATCGCTGGGCGATGATGCGCGCGGCAATATCACTCGTCTGGACAATGCCATCGACAACTTTACGGACCGTATTGCAGACGCTGAAAATGCTCTGCAAAATCTGGAGCAGCAGAAACAGGCTGCAGAGGTTGAAGTGGCAAAGCCGTTTGCACAGGAGGAAGAACTGGTCGAAAAGTCTGCCCGACTTTCTGAATTGAACGCCTTGCTGAACATTGATCGCAGTTCGGCACAGGATTCTCCCGAAAAAACAGAAGAAACTCCCACAACTCGTCCGTCCGTGCTGGCTGCGCTGGAGGAAAAGGTCAACCAACCGGAACCAGTCAAGCCGTTCAAGAGTTATCTGGATAAGGAGGGGCGATAATGTGAAAAAGCGGGAACACCGTCTATTTATTCGTGTGACCGATGAAGAACGAAACCGCATTTTAGATAAGATGTATGGAATGGGCATCCACAGTCTGAGTGCCTATATCCGCAAAATGGCACTGGATGGCTACTGCCTGAATCTCGACCTTCCACAGCTGCGCCGAATGGCTTATCTGCTTCAGAATTGCAGTAACAATCTGAATCAGGTCGCCAAACGCGCTAACGAAAACGGCAAGATCTACTCTGCCGACCTTGCTGATCTGCGCACCCGGCTGGACGAACTGATTTCCATTGGCAAGCAGATTCTGACTAAACTGGCAAATCTCTAAGAAAATTCCCGCAGTTGGAGGACTGCGGGTGTACATATAATGCTTGACATCCTTGCAGTGCAATAGTCGATACCTTTATAATAAGAGCGAACAGAAAGGAAGTGCCTGATATGATGTCTATCCTGAAGAAAATTGTTCTCTTCCCGGTTTCTCTCTTTGTGGCTTTTCTGGCTCTGATGGCGAAGTGGCTGCTCACGTTGTCCAGCTATGTGGTTGCTCCGCTGATGCTCTACATCTTCGGCTGCGGCATCTACACTGCCTACCGCCAGACTTGGGATCAGTTCTTTATCCTGCTGGTAGCTGAGTTCATCTGCTTCGTTCTCTTTTTCGGTGCAACAGCCATCACCGAGGACATCGGACGTTTCAGTGAGTGGCTTGCCGAACTGTAAGAAATAGTTTTAATCGTTTGCCGCCTTCGGGCGGCATTTTTCTTTTATGGGGGTGATTCAGGATGGCCGCGACACGGCTGATCGCGTTGCACAAAAACAAGGGCAAGTCGGTTGCGGCTTGTCTGAAAAGCCGCACAGACTATGTGCAGAATCCAGATAAGACCGAACAAGGTGAACTGGTAAGCTGCTACGAGTGTAGCCCTCTGACAGTCGATGAAGAATTTATGCTTTCCAAGCGGCAGTATGAACTTGCTACCGGGCGCAGACAGAAAAGCGACATCATCGCCTATCAAATTCGACAGTCTTTCAAACCCGGTGAGATCACCGCCGAGGAAGCCAACAAGGTGGGCTATGAACTTGCCATGCGGTTTACCAAGGGCAAATACGCTTTTATCGTTGCCACCCACACAGACCGTCACCACATCCATAACCATGTGATTTTCAACTCCACCGCATTGGACGGTTCAAAAAAGTTCCGGGATTTTTTCTTTTCGGCACTGGCCGTTCAGCGGTTGAGCGACTTGATTTGTCTGGAGCATCAGCTCTCTGTTATTGAAATAAAGCCCTACCGGGAACGGCAGAAACGTACCCTCTATCCACCCAAAGAAAGCAATCGTGATAGGCTGTGTGGCATCATCGACAGCATCCTTGCAGAAAAGCCCAAGGATTACGAAGATTTTCTGCAAAAACTGGAACAACAGGGTTATGAGGTCAAGCGTGGAAAATACACTTCCGTCAAGGGCGCACGGCAGAAGCGGTTCATCCGCTTCAAAACGCTGGGGGCTGGGTACAGTGAGGATGAACTGCAAGCGGTGATTGCGGGAAAAACCGAACACCGTCCGCGTCAGACACAGCCGTTCCAAGAGCCGCCGTTCCAATTGCTGGTTGACATTCAGGCAAAGCTCTCCGAGGGCAAAAGCGAAGGCTATGCACGATGGGCGAAAAAATATAATCTGAAAGAAATGTCCAAGACGCTGATTTTCTTGCAGGAGCACAAAATTGGCAGCGCAGATGAACTGAATGAACGCACAGCGGCGGCAACAGAAAAATACCACCAGCTGGGAGATTCCATCAAAGCCGCCGAAACACGGATGGCGGAAATTGCTGTGCTGAAAACGCACATCGTCAATTACGCCAAGACCCACCCAGTCTACGATGCCTACCGGAAAGCGGGATATAGCAAAAAGTTTCTGGATACTCACCGGGAAGAAATCACACTGCACAAAGTAGCCAAGGCCGCTTTCGATGAAACTGGCTTAAAAAAGCTGCCGAAGGTCAAAGCACTGAATGCAGAGTATTCCGATCTTCTGACCCAAAAGAAAGCAGCCTACCCGGACTATCGCAAGGCACGAGAAGAAATGCAGGAGTTGGTAAAGGCACAGAAAAATATTGAATTGTTCTTCGCAGAAGAAAAAGACGCACAGGAAAAGCAGCAGACCCGATAAACGAAAGTCGCCGAGGATTCTAACCCTTTCATGGGGCGGAATCCTCGGCGACTTTTTTAGTTTATGTAGCAGCGATCCTGCGTTACGAGCCAATCTTCACACAGCCGTTGGGCTTCATCTGTTGAGCGGCACACACAATTGAACAGCTTGCCGTGCAGGGAGCAGTAGGTGTAACGGATTTTGGGCACACCGTTCTCATCCCGAAACTTTGTGTAGCGTTCCTCACCGGGCATCAGATAAAGCTGCTCCATTTCTGCATCGTCCTTTCCGTTTTCATGTGTCAGGCACACAACGCACCTATTCTATCATGAACTTAGGAATTATGCCATTGACGCTTGCACCAAAAAGCGCCCCGGATTTTCGGAGAGAGTGTGCATTGACACATTCAATAGCGTTCGGAAAGAACGCGCAGCCTGCACCGGAACGGTGCAGATCAGAAAGGGTTTGGGATTTCCCAACAAGCATTTTGCAACGCAAAATTTGCATTTGTGCGCACGAATGCACTGCTTGCAGAAGCTTTGCAGAAAAAGAGTATCAGATAGGGGAGTAGATATAAATGTTGCGTCCCATCTCTCCTGTTTCCACGTCAAAACTTCCCGATGCTATAACTTTTCCGTCCAGAAGCACTTCAACATAGATATCCCAAAGCCCTGCTGCTTTCCAATATGTCTTTGGATACTGTTTGATTTCCACATTCAAGTCATCTGGGACCCCCAAATCTTTTGCAATGATTCGCAGTTGCTGATCTGTAAAGCTATCTCCTTGGGATATTTTATCTGTTGGGTCGTCCCATTCACAGATGTAGGCACATCCGGCATCAATTATTCCATCTGCATCATTCCACGTCCCATCCTGAAACTTTTCATAGAACATTGCATAGTGCTCAATACCATCCTGATTGTTCGGCTCACCAGAATGCCAGTTTGTATAAGCTGTGCTGGTTCCATCGACCCATTTCCAGTTTCCTTCAGGGCTTTCATCGCTGAATCCAAAGTAGGCATTCTCGTACCCTTTTGCTTTCATTGCACTGTAGAGAAGGAAATTTTCCGTTGACGATTCAATGACCGCCAGATGACCGCCTTTCCACTCGCAGCGTCTCTCTGCTTGCTGCCATGTGATTGGGCCGGACTCCCACTCCGATTCGGGCAATGTATAGAACTCATAGAGGTGTCCTGTGTAACCTTCGACCTGTGTTTCCTCGGCTGCATTGGATGCTTCCCATTCACAAATGTAGCCGCTCTGTTCATATGTATTGCTGTTTGCCAAGTCGTTCCACTTTACCGGCCACACGGCCACACAACTCTCGTCTGCCACAACATTGCTGGAATTGTTCGGCTCTCCATCGCCCCAGTTCTGATATTTCCATGGTTCACCTGTCACCCAGCACCACTGACCGGCAGAATTTTTATAGCTGCCAATCCAGAGTTTGCTGTTCTGTGTATTCAGGCTTTCTATCATTTTCTGCTCTTCCTGCGAGGTAATCGTTGCAAGGTGTCCACCCATGGCTTCACAGGCAGACTTTGCTTCTTCCCAAGTCAGCGTATCATAAAAAATTTTGTATTGGTGCTCGCCGCTTGGTTCAAACGGAGGGTCGTTTGAATTTTTGAATCCGGGATAGAATGGATAGCCTTTCAGTCCATCATTCTCCAAGATACGAAGATATTCAATTTCTGATGGCTCTTGTCCACTAGGATCTGTCAGAACAAATTCATAATTGCCCGGAGTCAGGTCAATTTGAAATGCGTCTGCTTTCCGAACCGAGTAATCATAAGATACGGTTCTTTGCAAGTTTTCATCATACTCCACTGGCAAGGCATCCATATCCAGCCGTGCAATATGCAGGTCATAATTGTCACACAAGGTTCCATCATCTGCATAGACATAAAGTTTAGCCTGTCCATCAAGCGATACAACGCTGTTTTCATTTTCATCCAAAAATAGTGAATTCGGTATGCCCGCCTTGGTTCCAATAGCCCAATCCACCATTGCAACTTGCTTCGCGGTCAGCATTCCAGCTTGGCACATGGAGTAAGCGGTATAGGTAAGCACATTTCGGAATTCGCTGAAATTCGTATCCGATTTGGAGATTCCATAAAGTGCCTTATAGAAAAGTTGTGCCAAATCGTATGTCGAGAGTGATTCATATTTTGTCTCATCTACAGACGGCTGAGTCATCAAATAAGCAGCGTGAGAAATCACCGTGCAATTAGAATGAACTCCGCCTTCATCATCGTTAGATTTTTTTGTATCTCGCCAGTTTTCTCCATGATATGTCGTAGGCAATCCATTTATTTGTGGATTAGCCAAACTGCGCTCATTCATTCCAACGCTCCATGGTATGTCCCCATCGAGCCATTCCAAGCTGTTCTCTAACGGAGTATCCCAGTGTTTAAATATATCCGGATATACTGCTTTAGGTGAGTTATTATACCAGTCTGTAATAATTTCCCCCATAATATCTCCATATGCCTCCATCAGAGCCCCCGTTTCTCCTTTACCTTCCAAATGACTAATTGACCGTTCAACTGCGTGTGTATACTCGTGTCCCAAGACATCAATTGTCGGTGGGCGCTTTGAACCAACGTAAATAAGCGTAAAAATTTTGCTTTCTCCCCAAGCGCTCCAGGCATTTTCTGCAGCATAATCGTTCTGATCATTTATAACTAAAGCCAATGCACGGTTACTATCGCCAAAAGCATCATATTTTAACACATCTCGATAAAAATTACAAACTGCCAAAATATTTATAAATGCAGGCTGACTTATATTGTCCTTTTCCAATGAAGCATCAGTTAACGCAGGCATGGTCGAATCTGTATCTGTGTAGATTGAAAATTCTCCCTTACCGTTCTTTTTATAAATTTCACCATTTCTATCAATCAATGTAATGTCGTTCCAGTACCCATTGGTAGTATATTGATGATTATCGGATGAAACAAATTTTCCATCCTCAGCATATTCTACCACTGTTTTATCATCGAAAACTATTTTTAATTCTGCACTCTCAACTTTTTGATTTTCCGCATCATAGAAAAGCACATTTGTAAAGCAGCTATCATCCGCTTCACTTTCTTCAAGATCATTCGAAAAAGTTTCTACAATTTTGCCATCAGTGGCAGAAACAAATACAGTTTCCATGGAGCCATTCTCTTTAACGGATACTCTCCATGTCAACGCCGGTTCTGTATCCGACAGCGAAAAGATTACTAAATTTCCCACACAGACAACTGCATTATCTGAATAAAGTCCTGCGGCTATCTTTTTTACATCATCTTTCGTAATTTTAGGCTCAATTGAAAGATTTTTAATCGGATAAAATCCAGATGACAAAAGTGCTGCATCAGAATTTGCATCAGCGGATACAATAACCTTTCTTCCGTATACTGGAATTCCATGGTACATCTGCTGAAAGCTATAATATGTATCCCCCCATACTGTGTTGCATTCCACCGCACCCAGTTCATCATCAACGGATGTAATTCCTAAAACTTCTGCTGCATCATTGATTGCCGCTTTTGCAGATGCCGAATCCGTAATTTT
>OHLH01001005.1_pt1 | contig 16024 bp, 4 predicted proteins | sample 1569061 | NCBI WGS metagenome assembly OHLH01 (sample SAMEA3879603, study PRJEB24766) | human gut metagenome | biome: human-associated habitat; feature: feces | place: USA | collected 1985/1987
TTATTCTCATATCTCTAACAAAGTCGATGGGAGATACCCCCAATAATGACCTGATTTTCCGATAGAACACTGTTCTACTTAGATTCATACTATCCGCAAGGTCTTCAATCTTAAAATCAGGATTTTGCAAACCTTCTTCTACGGCTTGTACTATCTGGTTGATAAAAGTTTCATCAAAATGAGTTATTTGAGGTATTGAAGGAGAAATATCTCCGGATTTTCTTGTAAAATGACGCCTAAGTGCATCCCGCTGTTTCAAAAGCGAACTGATTCTTGCTTTCAGATAACTTGAGCTGAAAGGTTTAGTTATGTAATCGTCAGCACCGTATTCTAATCCTTGAATCCGGTCATCTAATGATGCTTTAGCAGATAAAAGAATAAAAGGGATGTGACTGATATCATGGTTTTTTTTCACAGCTTCCAATAACTCGATTCCATCCATTACGGGCATCATAATGTCACTGATGATGAGATCTGGCATCGCTGAAACTGTTAAGTCAAGTCCGGATTTACCATCTGCGGCTTCTAGTATCCGATAATCCTTTTGCAACATATTCACCAGGAAATGCCTTAATTCTTCATTATCTTCAACTATCAGAATATCAATGTTTTTATCTGCACCTTCTGTCGGACTTGTGTTTTCTGGAATTTTATAAGAAGTAGTGGTCTGCTGGCTATCATTCATGATAAATTCAATATTTTCATCAGACTTAAAAGCATCGTAGTTTATAGGAAGGGATACTTCGAAAACACTTCCTTTACCTAAAGTACTATCTACTTTTATAGATCCATGTAGTAGGTGCACCAATTCTTTCACTAATGAAAGTCCGATGCCACTTGATAAATTATTATCTTTTTGGCCTAGTGTCTCAAATCGTTTAAAAAGAGTATCGATTTGATATAAATCGAATCCTTTCCCCTCATCTTTTATACTAAAGTTCAAGGCATTCTTATCGAAAGTAACTGTTATGAGAATATTTTTTCCGTTCGGTGTATATTTGAATGCATTGGATAGCAGATTAAATAGTATCTTTTCAAGCTTATCAATATCTGTATAAATGGTTTGATATTCTTGTGGACAGTTTAGTTCAAAATGAATATCTTTTTGATGTGCTATGCTGGAGAAATTTTCGAATGTTTGCTTAAACAGTGGTAAAACATCTACTTGTTCGATATATAACTTCATTTTGTTATTTTGTATTTTTCTGAAGTCAAGTATTTGATTGATAAGCTTTAACATCCGGTCAGTATTCCGCTTAGCAGTTATCATATTCTCATGTCCCTCTTGGCTCAAAGATTCATTATTGATTACCTCTTCGATAGGATTAGCTATCAGAGTGAGCGGTGTACGAAGTTCATGTGAGATATCGGTGAAGAAGCGTAATTTAAGATTAGTAAGTTGTTGCTCAAAATCTACTTTTCTTCTTAAATTTAGAGTGTATACCAGAATTCCCGACACTATAAATATGGTTACCAGTATAAGAAAAGCGTAAACCATCCATGCCCATTTAGTTTCCCAGAAAGTGGGTTCTACGTGTATGGCGAGTGCGGTTATATTCTCTACCCAGACTCCATCTCCATTGGTTGATTTGACTTCTAAGATAAAGTTTCCAGCCGGTAAGTTGACAAAACTGGCTGTATGGTTTTGGTTGATATAGGTCCATTTTTCGCTAACCCCTCTCAGTCGATAGGCGTATTCTAATTTTTCTTTATTGGTAAAATCTAAGGCAGCAAAGGAGATAGATACATTACGTGCGTCGGCTTTTAACTTTAACGTATTGTCTAAAATAGATGATGAGATAGAGAGTTTATCGTTTTTGCGAATATCAGCTTTTGTGAAGACTATTGGTGGAATAAAGGAACTTTTTTGGAGTTTTTTTAAATCTAACTGTAGAGTTCCTTCATAGGTTCCGATATACATTTTATCATCATTGTCTAACACAGAAGGCACTTCGGTAATAGGTAAATATGTGTGAAGGTTGAATCGGTCATAGTTTTCAAACTGGTGCTTCTTTGGATCAAATTTGCAAATAGAGTTTTCAAAGCTAATCCATAAATATCCTTTTTTATCTTCTGTTATAGAATAGGTCATATCCGAAGGTAATCCGTTCTTTTTATTATAGTGAAAGAATTGAATTTGTTCTGATAATAAATTATCAGAGATCATTTTACTAAGTCCACCACTATATGTAATGACGTATATTTCTTTCGATTTGGTTTCGAGTGTATAGAATACATCATTATTGCTTAAACTCTCTGAACGTGACTCTTCACTTTTATTGTGATAAAATATTATCTTCTCTAATTCTTCAAAATTTGTAGAGAATGTTAATAAACCATCCATTGTTCCTGCCATTATAATGCCATCAGAGGTACATCTCATTGTTCTTACTTTTGAACATTGAACTTCTGGGTAGAGTTTTAACCTGTTTCCTTTGTGAATGAAATGTAGATTTGGAAAAGTTCCTTCAACAAGATTGACGCCGCCGCCGTATGTTCCAATCCAAATACGCCCTTGTAAGTCTTCACAGATGGAGTAAATGGAATTGGAATTAATGCTGGTTGAGTCATTTGGTTGATGTGTGAATTGAGTTAATTTATATCCGTTTATTCCTTGGGTGGCTACATATAAACCATTTCTCCTGCTCCCCATCCATATTCTATGTTGCTTATCTTCAAAGAAACAATAGATATCTGCACCTAGAGACAGCTGTTTGTCTTTGGCTATATTTCCGGATGCACTTAGATTACCCAAATAGTTTTGGTTGTCATCATAAATTTCTACTTTTTGATTTTTAGAGGCTACCCATAAGTACCCATTACTATCAATGAATAAACCTCGTACTTCTATACCATCTGTATTGGATATATATTGAGAACTTCCGTTCGAAAAGGATATTTTATCAAATCCTGATCCACACCGGGCCCAGAGGTTGTGATGAGAATTTATCATATAGTTCATTCCTACAGCTTGGTAGTAAATTTTATTTCCTTTGTCGTATGAGTAAGCTTGTTCGAAACGTTGAGTTTGGGAATTGTAAAAAGAGAGTTCGCCAAGGGGAGGTAATATCCAGATAGTTCCATGGTCGTCTTCGTGAATAAAACTGTTGTTTATATGTTGAGTAGTGGTAGGATAATCAATAAAATGAATAACGCCGTCATTCATATTACATTGCATTACTTTTTCTCGACCATTGAACATCCATAAAGTTCCATTGCGTGCTTGAAATACTTGTTCAGGTCTTACAGGTTCTGCTTTTTCATCAATAGTTATATACTGGAAGGATTTTGTCAGATAATCAAAAATAAGAATACCGCGTTCGGTTGTGAGTACTAATTTCTTGTCTTGCAAAAGAGATAATTCATAAAAAGATTGGATGGGATGTGGAATTTCGATGTCTTGTATTTGATGATCGGAGTTATAAACAGCTAGTTTTCCAGTGTCTTCCGCCAGAAAAAAAAGTTTGTCTGTTCTGACAGCATGTTTGAATTTTCTTTTACCAGACAATTTATTCTTTCCATAAATCCAGTGTCCTCTATTGGTTAATACCCATTCGTTGTTATACTGATCAAGGGCGATTGAATATATTTGATTTCCATGCTCTGGAACAGAAAATGGAGGAATATATATTAGGCCTTCTTTCTCTTTGTATCTTTTTTCGTCAATGCGCCAAAGACTACCATCATTTCCTATCACCCAGAGTATACCATTTTCTAGAGGGATCATTTTGTTTATTGATTCGCATTGCTTTATATCTGGGTGATATGAAAAAACATCGATATAACTTTCGGCTGCGATATCAAATAAATATATTTTATAGTCATAAGTTTCACACCAAATAGTATTATTATGTCCCATTTTAGCATCCTGTAATCGATTATGTTGTAGTCTAACTTTATCTGTGGGGTAAGATTTATAGTTTTTGAAAGTATACCCATCGAATTTCTCCAATCCGTTCCAAGTGCCCAGCCAGATATACCCTTCTTTATCTTGTAGAATGCTTTGAATCTTACTTTGCGATAAACCGTCTTCAATAGAATAGTGTTTAACACTGATTAAACCTTGAGCGGACACTAGCTTCGTATTCCATATACAAAAAAACAATATTACCAATAGGTGTATTTTTACTCTCATATCGATTAAATCAAAGGTGAATATGATACAAAGTTATACATTTAAAAATCTAATTGAATATAAATTAACCAAGAAATTGGTTGATGGTCAATTTGTGTAATCAATCGCACAAATAGTATAAGAACGTCTTGAGGTAGCCGCCTACATTTGCACTAAATTCTAAAAATAAAGCTATGCGATTGGATAAAATTAAAATGTCAGTGTCCTTATTAGTATTTACTGTATCCTTATCTTCCTGTTACTATAAAAAGGTGGATCCATGGGATAAAATGATCGAGGTTTATGAGCAGATAGTACCTCCTACGTTTCCTGATAAAAATTATGTGATTACAGATTATTATGATGGAAAGGATTCGTTATATACGAAAGCGATAAATCAGGCTATTACTGAGTGCTCAGTTCAAGGAGGGGGAAAAGTCATTATTCCTAAAGGAATATATCCGACAGCTCCCATCCGATTAAAATCAAACGTGAATTTACATTTGGCTGACAGTGCGGTGCTTAAGTTTACTACGGATTATAATCTGTTTGATACGGTACGGACACGTCTTGAGGGAATTGACTGTTATAATATTTCTCCACTAATATATGCCTATGAGGAAGTAAATATTGCAATTACCGGTAATGGTATAATGGATGGGCAAGCTGATAGATCAAATTGGTTCTGTGATGAGAGAATTCGAGGTGTGGTGCAGAAAGATGGTAAGCATACAAACGAAAAGACATTGCTTTATGAAATGAAAGAGGATTCTGTTCCTTTTGACAAACGTGTGTTTAGTGGAAAGAGTAGCATACGACCTCAATTTATCAATCTCTATAAGTGCAAAAATATTCTTCTGGAAGGATTTACGATTAATCGTGCTCCATTTTGGCTGATCCATCCTTTGTTGTCAGAAAATGTAACAATAAGGAAGGTGAAGATGCAAAGTCATGGTTATAATAATGATGGCTGCGATCCGGAGTCGTGTAATAATGTATTGATTGAAGATTGTGATTTTGATACAGGTGATGATTGTATTGCTATTAAATCAGGGCGCGATGAAGATGGGCGCTTTTGGAATATCCCAAGTGAGAATATAATAGTGCGTAATTGCCGTATGAAGGATGGGCATGCGGGAGTAGCTATAGGTAGTGAGGTGACTGGAGGATGCCGTAATGTGTGGGTAGAGAATTGCCGGATGGACAGTCCGGAGTTGGATCGTATTATTCGTATCAAATCGAATGCGATACGAGGTGGTGAAGTAGAGAACTTATTTGTCAGAAATATTTTTGTTGGTGAATGTAAAGAGTCTATTTTAGGGATCGAAATGAAATATTGGCGAGTAGAGAAAGGCCCCTATCTCCCTTATTTCCATAATATTTATTTGGAAAATATTATAAGTAAGAAAAGTCAGTACGTGTTGCATTTGGATGGTTTTGAAGACAAAACGCAGATACAGGACATTTTTATAAAAGATTGTGTGTTTGATGGTGTTGGGGAATCAACGATTAATAGAATAATTGGAGCCGATAACATTCGTTTTGAGAATGTGAAAGTGAATGGAAAAATGTACAAATGAAAATAAACTAAAAATAGGAAATATGAGTAAAGAAAAAGTTTTTTTGATTGTTTTTGCACTTTTAATATTGGGTGTAGAGAATATTTTTGCGGGAGGAACAATAATCTCAAATGCTAAGCGTATTGCTTCTGGTAAAATTGAATTGGAACTGAAAACAGGGAAGTTAACGCTTATTCCTTTGAATCAAAATTCCATTCGTGTACAGTTTAGTCAACCAGATTCTGAGCCGGTGGAGGAACTGATTTATACTGAAAGCGTTAAGGCTCCTAAGCCTCAGATAAAGGAAAATGATCAACAGGTATCATTCACCCTTGACGGAATTTCGGTTATGTTTGATAAGCAAACTGAGGCATTAACTTTTAAGGATCGAAATGGACGGGTTATTTTACAGGAGAAAGCTGGGGGGAGGTCAATGGTTAACTCAACTGTACAAGGGGAACCAACTTTTGTTGCTGAACAGAAATTCATATCTCCTGTGGATGAATATATTTACGGTACGGGACAGTTTCAGGATGGATATCTTAACATTCGTGGATTGACCCGGCGCATGACACAGGTTAATACCCAGATTTCGATTCCGTTTATCTTGTCAAGTAAAGGATATGGTTTGCTATGGAATAATTATGGATTGACGGATTTTAATCCGGCAGAAGATTATGTAAAACTGATTCCTGGGACAGAAAATGGGGAAGAAATCACGGTGGATGCTACAAGTACTAGTGGAAATAAAAAGGAAGTGAGACGTATAAACCTGTTTACAGCTTCATTAACAGTGCCGGAAACGGGAAATTATTCTTTATTATTAGATGTTGGGCAACGTATGGCACGCAAATATTTTCTGTCTATAGACGGCCGAAATCTTATAGACGTTAACAATACTTGGCTGCCTCCCACTACATCGTTGATTGTGAAGTTAGAGAAAGGAAAACATGAAATTGAAGTACAAGGTGAACGAAACGATAAACCTTTATTATATTGGCGTAAAGTGACGGATGAAACAATATTTCGCTCTCCAGTAGCTCAAACATTAGATTATACAGTATTTGCAGGAGTTGGGGATGAAGTTATAGCCAGTTATCGAGAATTGACAGGAGCTGCACCCTTAATGCCATTGTGGGCAATAGGGTATATCCACTGTCGGGAAAGATATAATACCCAAGAAGATCTTTTGGAAAATGCCAGAGAGTTTCGTAAACGGAAATTACCAATTGATATGATTGTACAAGATTGGCAATATTGGGGAAAGTATGGTTGGAATGCTATGCAGTTTGATGAGGACCGATATCCTGATCCAGCTGCAATGGTGAAAGAACTTCATGACATGAATATGCGATTAATGCTTTCTGTATGGTCAAAAGTGAGTAGAAAGTCTACACTTGGTAAGCAAATAGAGGAAAAGGGATATTATATTTCTGGTACCGAGTGGCTTGATTTCTTTAATCCCAATGCAGCTGCATTTTATTGGAAGAATTTTAATGAAAAATTATTAAAACCTTATCGTATTGACGCATGGTGGCAAGATGCTACGGAGCCGGAAAACGATGATTTAAAGAATCGTCGAGTCAATAAAGGCCAGATTCCAGGGGAAGTTTACCGAAATGTTTATCCTTTATATGTTAGTAAAACTATCTATGAAGGCTTACGTCGGGATGATTCGAAAAGAAGAGCCATGATTTTTACTCGAAGTGGATTTTCAGGAATGCAGCGCTATGCTGCAGCTACTTGGTCGGGTGATGTTGGATACGATTGGGAAACTTTGCGCCGTCAAATTACTGGAGGATTGGGGCAAATGGCAAGTGGATTACCTTGGTGGACCTATGATGCCGGTGGATTTTTCCGACCTCGTAACCAGTATACCAGTCCTGAATATCATGAGATGTTTATTCGTTGGGTCCAAGCGGGAACTTTCTTCCCATTGATGCGAGTACATGGCTATAAAAGCAACACGGAACCTTGGCGTTATGGGGACAAGGTAGAAGGTATTGTTGCTCAATACTTGGATTTGAGATACCGTATGCTTCCGTATATTTATTCTCAAAATGCAGAAATTTTTTTCTCGGGTTCTACTTTGATGCGTCCGCTAGTGATGGATTTTTCAAATGATAGGAAAGCTTTGGAACAAAATCATCAGTTTATGTTTGGGCCTTCATTGTTAGTTGCTCCGGTTACTAAAGCAAATGTAAGTAAATGGAATACATATCTTCCTGATTATGCTGCTGGTTGGATTGATTTTTGGCGTGGAGGGAAATACCAAGGAGGACAAAGTGTTGATATAGATGTTGATATGGAAAAAATACCTTTGTTTGTTAAGGCTGGCTCGATTATTCCATTTGGTCCGGTAAAGCAATATACCTCTCAGGAGGAGGGAGAAAATGAATCATTAGAAATTCGTATTTATCCCGGAGCGGATGCCTCATTTATGATTTATGAAGATGAAGGCAATAACTATAATTATGAGAAGGGACAATTCAGTACAATTGAATTAAACTGGAATGATGCGAAAAAAGAATTGGAGATAGGCAAAAGAAAAGGAGTATTTCCTGGCATGAAGGGAAAAAGAACCTTTAACATCGTTCTGGTTTCTCCACAATCAGGAGTTGGAATCTCTACCTCTTCTTCTGGAGTGACTGTCTCGTACAATGGCAAGGCTACAAAGCTCAAGATAAAATAAGGTGGCTCTGAATCGTTTTGCTATAAATTTTTAATTACTTAATATAGATCGATGATATGAATATAAAATGTTATTACTCGGTATTACTTCTAATACAACTCTTTTTAATTAATTCCATTAATGCTTTGGCTAGTGATAGTATTAATGTCAATAATAACTCTTTTTTTTCATTTGATGAACAAATCGTAAATGGTACTACAGGAACACCGCTTGGAGGGTTTGGGTGCGGGGCTATTAAGTTTGATGCGAATACCGGAACATTCTCAGCGATGACTGTTCCACCAGCTGATGCCTACGATTTCAAGAATGTAGCAGACGCACAATTCCAACTTTTTACAAACCGGAATGGGCAAATAGAGACGAGGAATATTTTAAAAGCAATTCTTACCCATGGAAGACCAAATGATGATGCTATTTGGCCTTTGCATAAAGTTGATTTCGGCTCTGTTAATGGAGTGAGAATCGAATTAACAGGAATCTCACCTTTAGATAATAAGGATTATACGAATATGCATCTTCCTTATGCTTTATATGAGATTAGCCTTACCAATATGGAAAGTTCGGACGTTATTTCTGCTTTTGCTCTCAAATGGAATAGTGAAAGTGCTCCATTTTTCTCTTTACCGGCAAAAGGAATCTATAGTGATGAATGGAGTATCTTGGTGAAAACTAGTCATTCCAAGGCAGGTGTATCAGTAGGCGATGACAAGGAAAACCGTTTTTTGAGGAGCGGTGTTTGTTCTTCCTCGCAAGAACAGGCACATACAGGCAAGGTTGCTGTAAAAATGAACCTGTTGCCACATGAAACTCAGAAAATATATTTTGTGGTGGCTTGGTATGATCGTACTGACCCTGAAATTGGTTATTATAAGAATTTGTACAAAACTCCGAGAGCGATTGCTGAACATGGTTTAAAGGTATTTTCTAAATTGAAATATAATGCAGAAAAGCTGGTAACAGGAATGCGGGCTTCTAATTTACCCGGTTGGCTAAAAAATCAGACGTTGAATACTTTGGTTAATGTTGTGACTAATTCAATGTATAAAAAAGATGGGAGGGTAGCTTTTGCTGAAGGACAATGGACTTGCTTTGGTACGATGGATCAAATGTGGTTGGCAAGGCAGATTATGTATATGTTGATTCCCTATTATGCATGGCAGGAATTAGCTTATTGGGCTAGAACGCAGATGAAAAATGGACAGATACATCATGATTTTAATGTAATGAGCGTAGGTAAAGAGCGGGAAAAAAGATCAGTCCTTGTTTCTTGGGATGATACAGAGCATATAGATTATAGAAATATTCAGAAATGGGTTGATTTGAATTGTGGTTTTATTATATCTGTTTTTGAGATTTACCGGGCGACAGCTGACCGTAAGCAATTTGATTTATTATGGCCGTATGTTAAAAAGGCTGCGCAACGAATCCTTGATCAGGTAGAACAATATGGCAGTACTAAGTATCCATTTACATTCGATGGATCAGAGAACTCTTATGATGCCGGAGGAAATCCAGATCCGTATAATTCTAATCTTTCAGCTGTTGCTTATAAGATGATGATACAACTGGCAGGTGAAAAAGGGGAGGCTGATTTAGTAAAATTATATGAGAATGCGTATAAGATGGTAGTGAATTCTTTTCATAATCGTTATATCAGAGATGGACAATTTGTGGCAGGTAAGCATTGCGAATCAATATTTGCCGGGCAGTGGTTGGCTTTTCATCTGAAATTAGGAGAAATATGGAAAGCGGAAGATACAGATTTTATATTAAGTAAATTGGAGAATTATTATTATCCTTATTATCGTGGACTTGGATATCCGGAAGGTACTTATGACGAATGGAGTCCTTATATTTTAGCCCATTATGGGGGATTATTACTTAATACTGGTCGATTAGATCAATGGCATGCCATGCAGAAAGATTCCTATTTGCGACAGTATTTGGATCGTGACAGAGTTTTTGATCATCCATTGAATATTTTGCCTCTTGTGAATGAACCGAAATGGGTATCGACAAATATAAAGAGTAAAAAGCAATATATAAGTATTCCTGCTATGTGGAGAAATTATTATGATATTGTAGGGTTTCATCGCGATTTTCGTAGTAAAGAATTGTGGATAAAACCAATTATTCCTAAAACGATGAATCATGAAATGAAAAATGCAATGTTCATTTCTCCGGAAGGTTACGGTTATATAGATTGTAAGGAAAGCGGTGAATATATGCAAGATAAGGAAATCGTGATTCGGACGGAGAGTCCAATGCCTGTAAGTACTTTATATTTATCAGATAATTTTGAAGAAAATATTTCTGTAACGATTAATGGCAAAAAATATCCTTTTACACGAATAGGCTCGGGCTATGCGAAAGAGATAGCGGTTAGATGGAATGGAAAGATTACAGAAAAAGGGATACGTATAGTGGTAAAAGGTACACCTGAAAAGAAGGTAATTCCTATACCAGTGAAACCTGTAACTGGTGTGATTTCTAACTCTTCAATAAATCAAATGTCTCCATATGAGACTATGGAGGCTGAAAATGCAGATAAGTTGGCAGGAACTAGTATTGTGCAGTCCAATAAGGGAAATAGATATGTGACCTCCTGTAATAATTTCGATTATATTCAATTCTCTAATATTGATTTTGGGAAAAAAGGGGCTACTCAATTAAAAATTAGAGTTTCTGGTTTATCTGAAAATTCTGAGATAGAAGTTGTACTTGATGATACATCAGGTACAGTAGTTGGTAATTGTAAGGTTCCTGCTACAGGTGGAGAGGAAGTATGGGTGGAGCTAGAATGCCCGGTGGGAAAAATTACGGATATTCATAATGTCGTTTTACGCTTTTATGGAAATAGCTCTGATAATTTAATGAATATTGATTGGATTCGTTTTAAATAACAGAATATATGTATGATGAGATTTTTTGAGAGAGATTGAAGGAAATAAAAAGTATAGATTGAGAAGATACGGAAATATTTAAATATGTCTAATCTATGCTTGTTAAGATAGCGAATAATTAATTTATTCTTAGATGGAAAATCCCGGGAAGTTTTAAATCCCGGGATTTCTATATTCATTCTTGCTCAAAAGTCTCTTCTTCTTTATCATCATTTTCCTTTTCTTCCGGATCATTCTTACCGCGTAAATATACGGATGGAGATACTCCGAACTGTTTCTTGAAGCATTTACTGAAATAGAATGGGTCTTCGATACCTATCTTGTAAGATACCTCTGCCACTGTATAACGATTTTCAAGTAAAAGTTCGGCAGCTTTCTTCATGCGGATGATACGCATGTATTCATTGGGGGAATAACCGGTTATTCCACGTACCTTGCGATAAAAGGTTGAACGCCCCAGTCCCATTACTGAAGCAAGGTCATCTACGGCGAATTCACTGTTACTAATCTGTTCTTCCAGAATAGCCTGAAGCTTATCGGCAAATTGTTTGTCTTTCTCTGACGTACAGATAGCAGGAGTTATCATTCCCGGATCATCCGAGAATTTCTTCCGTAACTTTTCACGTTGCTTTATCAGTTGGAATGCTCTTGCCAGTAATAGCTTGGGACTGAATGGTTTGGTGATATATGCATCCGCTCCGCTTTCCACGCCTTTCAGGTGATTTTCCGCTGAACTCATAGCCGTTAATAATATAATAGGTATATGACTGGTATCGAAATCATTTTTAAGTTTGCGGGTGACTTCGAATCCCGTAAGCCCCGGCATCAATACGTCGCAGATGATGAGATCAGCATCGTAAGTACGTGCGCGTTCTAAGCCTGAAAGTCCGTCCGCTTCAGTTACCACCTCAAAATAAGGTTTGAACTCTTCTTTCAGGAACTCACGTACATCGTTGTCATCCTCGATGATCAACAGTTTGTACTGATTTGAAGGAGTTTTTTCCTCTGCAATATCTACGTCCGGAATGTTTTCCTCTTCATAGCTTTCCTCACGTGCCTTTTCTTCCAGAAAGGCATCGTGAGGAATCAGGAAGTCTTTCTCTTCATATACACTGGTGTCGGTGGGGAGTGAAACCGTGAAAACAGATCCTCCCCCCTGATTCTCATCGTAAGTAATGCTGCCTTTATGAACATTTACAAGTTCGTGTGTCAGGTGCAATCCTATTCCGGTGCTGTTACTTGAGAAGTTGCTTTGCATGAAACGTTTGAACAGTTCTCCCCGTTTCTCTTTGGCAATGCCTATTCCTGTGTCTGCTACGGAAATTTCCAGACATTTCTTATGCTCGTCTACTATGGCTGAAAGTGTGACTTTACCATTGCTTGGAGTATATTTGAAAGCATTGGACAATAAATTATAAACCACCTTGTCCAGATTTCCTTTGTCGATAAACATTTTATAGGAAGCTACCGAAGGTTGGAAACGGAAATCCATGTTTTTAGAGGCCGCTGTGTCCTTAAAACTTAAAAATATCTCATGAAGGAAGCCCATGACATCTGTTTCTTCCAAAGAAAGGGCCAGTTTGTTGTTTTGCATTTTTCTGAATTCCAATAACTGATTAATCAGGCGCAACATACGTTGTGTACTTTTATTCATGACTTTCAGTGAATTGGTCATTTCCTTGGGAACTTTGTCTATACTTTGTATTTTTTCTAACGCTCCTTGTATTAAGGTCAGGGGAGTACGGAATTCATGTGAGATATTCGTAAAGAATACAAGCTTATATTCCGTCAGTTGCTTTTCTACCTGCACTTTATTACGCAAAAGATTGAAATCACGCACTAACTTGTAGGTGATGTAAAGCGCAACAATAAACAATAGGGTATAAATGAGGAATGCCCAGGATGTTTGCCAAAAGGGAGGAGCTATTGTAATTTTCAGAACGGCCTCCTGATCGCCTGAGATGCCGGTAGCATTGCAGACTTTTACATGCAGACTGTACTTACCCGGTGGTAGGTTTTTGTAAGATGCAAAGCTGAGCGGAGAGGGTTTACTCCATTCTTTATCATAATTCTCTAAACGATAAGTATAGGTATAACTGTTTATTTTCGAATAATCGAATGTCGTGAAATCTATTACGAATGATCTTTGAAAATACTTCAATTCTATTTCATCTGTGTACATCATGGCTCTGTTTAACGGTGAATCAGTATCTCCCGGGCGCATGGATATTCCGTTGACTTGCAGATTAGTGAAAGTAACCACCGGATTGAGAGCAAAATTAATTCCTGTTTGTCCGGGGTTGATTACCAGTAATCCGTAGTTGGTACCAAATAGTAAACTGCCATCTTTACTGACGCATGAACTATTGTCACTATATACATCTCCCAGTGTATAAGCCGAGGAGAAGAAGTTTTCGAAAGCCTGCGTTTCAGGAGTGAAGCGTGAAATACCATATTCGGTTGCGATCCACAGTTTTCCTTGCCTGTCTTCTGCAATAGCCTGAACCATGTTGTTTACCAATCCATTGTTGGTATCATAATGTTTGAATTCCAAATTCTTATAGCCATTATCCGGGGTACACATGCTTAAGCCGCCGCCTGATGTGCCGATCCATATCCGGCCTTTAGTGTCCTGATAGATACATTTTATCTCATTGCTGAGTAGTTTCCCATTATTGTAATTGTAGGTCAGGTAATTCGTGGAATTGGCTATCAGAGAGTCAGGATGAAACACAGATACTCCGTCACTGTTTCCTATCCACATCCATCCGTTTTTATCTTCCATGATGGCGCGTGTTCGTCGCTGTCCGAAACTTTTGTTCAGAAAATGCCGGAAGGTATATCCGTTTTCACCTTTGACGGCTAAATCCAGTCCACCTCCGAAAGTTCCTATCCACATTCTCCCTTTCTGGTCGCAGTATAAGATGAAGATATTATTATTGCTGATGGATGAAGCATTCCCGGATTGGTTGGTATACCATTTATCACCAATGCGAAGACCCTCGCCACGACTTCCCATCCATACGGTTCCTTCATTATCTTCGGCTATCGCATAAATATTGGAGTTGAAATGAAGTTTCTTTTTCTGTGTCTTCATTTGCGGATCATAGACAATGACTCCTCCGCCCCGGGTACCAATGCAAATATCATCATTTTTTAACCGGGTAATCATACGTACGGTATTTGAACGGTCTGACAAAGAGACAGCCTCCGGAAAAATGCGCTTTATTCCTTCATTTAAAATCGTCAGGCGCGCTATTCCGGCATATTCGGAACTAACCCAGATAGCACCTGAACTATCTTCCATGAGATATTGCAGATAATTGGAACTGATATGGCTGAAGCCGTCAATCTGAAAGTCGAAATGTTGGAGTTCTTCTGTAAGGGTATCGTAGGCAAACAGTCCGTTTCCGTAAGTCGAAATCCATATAATGCCACGACTGTCATGAACGATATAATATCTCTCTTTATCTATAAAACCCAGTTTACTGGAAGGCATCACATTAAACACCTTCTTCTCGCCAGTATCCGATTTAATATAATACAAATTTCCTGTCCGGTTATACACCCAGTAATCCCCCTTTTCATCCTTCTTCACCAAACCTTCAGGAATATTGTAATACGCAGGAGCAGATGTAACTTTTAAATTGACCATATCCAGACACAACGTACCCTCCGATGTAAGAATATATTGTTTGGATCCTACACGAAACAAACCGGTCATAGACCATGACTTTGTCTTACGAGGAAGTGTTCCCAAAGACTGAAGCCTATTATTTCCCTTGTCAAAGTAGAATAATTCTCCAGCAGAGGTAATAAGAGCCAAGCTGTCACCATAAGACAATATCTTCCAGAACGAACGAGTTTCATCTACAGCTATCAGCTTATTGTTTTGCCAATAATAAATACCCTTTTGCGTTCCTATCCAAATTTTATCGCCAAACTGACGAACAAAATGTATATTATTCGACTTCAATGCTCCATTCTGTACTGTAAAAGCAGTAGAAGAAAAATGACCTTCCTGATACGTCACCCTACGACATCCATCAGAAGCTCCCCACAACCAGACAGCATCTTGCGTCATAAAAAAGCCACGATAATGGTCCTGATACTCACCACACCCCGTAAAATCGACAAAACAATCGTGCTTCAAATCGTAACAACTAATCAGATCGGCTGTAGTAGTTATCCACAAAAATCCATTACGGTCTTCCTCCAGCATCTTCACCCTATGGTCTGCCAACGAAATTTCTTTTGACTTTTGCGGACGAAACGTGATCAGCGAATTACCATCGTAACGGTTCAATCCGTTAAGTGTAGCCATCCAGATAAAGCCCTTGCTGTCCTGATACATATATCGAACGGAATTATTTGCTAGTCCGTTGGCTGTAGTCAGACGTTTACTACGAAGCTCTATTGTAGCCCGAGCAGGAAACAATGAAAAGAACAAGCAACCCAGCCAGCACAATATCCAAATCTTTTGGTTTTTCATATATATTAACAAATAACTTGATATAATAAAATTCGACACAAAAATACAAGAAAGATAAAATACTGCAAACAGAATCGCACATACTTAGGCAAGGGATATACAATATTCTATGAATATGTACTTTTGTACATTGAATATTATCGATAAAGCATCTAATTTTGTTTCATTCAAACAAGCTAACAATAAATACCAATGAGAAAAAGCGACATACTGGCACTCCTGCTGCTTTTAGGAGGCACCGCACAGGCACAAAACTGGCCCGAA
>OHLH01001015.1_pt1 | contig 15869 bp, 15 predicted proteins | sample 1569061 | NCBI WGS metagenome assembly OHLH01 (sample SAMEA3879603, study PRJEB24766) | human gut metagenome | biome: human-associated habitat; feature: feces | place: USA | collected 1985/1987
CGGAAGTTTCATTGTTTTGTCCGAGGGAATGATATTCAGTTTTCAAGGTACGCCTTACAGTTCTGGGCTTCTCCCCGTCTGGGGTGTTGCCCTTGCTGTGACCATAGTTTATCGTAGAATCGACTGCTTTTTAAGGAACTGGTAGTTCCGGTTTTTCGATTTTTTTGAAATTCTTTTGGCTAAAAATCGGAACTGCTAGTTCCGGTTTTTCGTAGGAACGTCAGAAAAAATGTGCAAAAAAAGAAGCCGAGAATCGCTTCTCGGCTTCTTGAGGTCAACTTATTCGATTTCTGTTTCAGTCAGTTCCGCTATCAGGGAATTCAGCTTATCTTTGAACCGTTGAATTACCTTGTTCTGCTTTTTGATGTGTGCAGTAAGCTCCCTTTCTCTTGGGGTTTCAGTCACACCGATAATCAAAAAGTCTAATGTGGTTTTCAGCAAGACTGCTACTTCCACCAACAAATCTATGGAAGCAGTTCCTTCCCCTCGCTCGATTTTTCCTAGGTGGCGGTCGCTGATATTCAGTCTGATTGCCATTTCTTCCTGCGTCATGCCGTTGGCCTTGCGCAGGTGCTGGATACGTTTGCCGGTGGCGTAAGAATCAAAGTACATAAGCCAGCCCTCCGACCACAGGGCGGCGCAGCCAATCGCCACACCACAGGGTCGGAGAACAGACAGACATTCGGCGGCGGCACACCTGACCGCCGGGGCTAGGTTTGTACTCAATCAATTTCTTTTTCATGATTCTTCGTCCTTTCTTTGTCGTCGTTGATGGCAAGGCGGGCGGAGCATGGAAAATGTACAGTACACCTTCCATGATAGAAAAAGGGTGAAGCCCTATTACTATCTATAACAAAAAGGAGCGGTATTATTAAGTTTATGGCATCGTGCTTAGCAAGTGTCGGACGGCATCCTGCTGTTCAGGTCGAAGGGCCGACCATTGTTCAAGCACTTCAGCCTGATCCTGCGTAAGTATGACCGGCTCTCGCTCGCCAGACTCAACCACTGAGAAAAATTCAGTCAGTGTAATCTGGAACGCATCGCATACCTTAACGAGTGTTGGCAGAGTTGGTACAATATCTCTACGATACCACGCGGAAATCGTAGTGGGTTTGATTCCGGCATGAATGGCTAAATCATAGTTCGACCATTTCCGTGCATCACGGTAGAAGGCGATAGTCTCCAGCACATTTTCCACCGATAAACCTCCTCTGCCTTAAACTTGCGCTCATTATACCGTAGAACGCAAAAAATTATAATCCTTTTAGTGGTACACAAAATACGACTTTCGGGCATAGCAAAAAGGCCATCGGTCGGTCATTTTCCCGACAGCCTTGCCGTCTGATATTTTCTTTTCACTTTTGCTACAATAGGATTATTCCATTTGGAAAGGAGAATTGTTATGTCGAAGAAGTATCCTTCTCTGTCTCCCACTCTCATTGAAAGGTATCTGACCCATCTACGGGAGGCCGAGCGAAGCAGCCATACGATCAGTAAATATGCCCATGATTTGACGACATTTCTAAATTATCTCAACGGAAAGCCGCTGACCAAAGCAAACATAATCGAATGGAAGTCTACACTTGTTGCTTCTTTTATGCCTACAACAGTCAATTCAATGTTGGTTGCCGTAAACGGTTATCTATCATTCATGGGCTGGCAAAATTTGAAAGTCAACCTGCTCAAAATCCAGAAATCGATCTTTACGGATGAAAGCCGAGAGCTTTCCCACGATGAGTACATTCGCCTTGTGAACGCCGCAAAAATCCAAGAGAATGAGCGTCTGGCACTGGTGATTCAAACGATCTGTGCCACAGGCATCCGTGTGTCAGAACTGCGCTTTATCACAGTGGAAGCCGTACATCTTGGAAGAGCTGAAATCAGCAACAAGGGCAAGCGGCGCATCGTTTTTCTGCCAAACAATCTACGCAAGCTGTTGACGGCCTATCTGCATAAACAAGATAAAACCAGTGGCGCTGTGTTTACTACCCGGACAGGTAGACCACTTGATCGCAGCAACATCTGGCGGGACATGAAAGCTCTGTGCCAAAGTGCAGGAGTTGACCCTAAAAAGGTATTCCCCCATAATCTCCGGCATTTGTTTGCCCGGACTTTTTACTCCGTAGACCATGATTTGTCTCGACTGGCCGACATTTTAGGACATTCTAACATTGCTACCACCCGTATCTACACAGCCGAGTGTGGAAGTGTCCATGCACAGCAAATTGAGAAGCTTGGCCTTATTATTACATAATTCCTGTTATGTTGTCAATATCACAATTATGTAACGCTTTTTTCACAATTATACCGCCGTAAAGATTAGAATGCAAGCAAATCGGACACAAAGTATCTCTGGGATGGTAAGTATTTTGTCTACTTTTTTGTAAATGTCATACTCTTGGATGCTTTACAAAGTAATTTGCAGGAATCGTACAATGATAAGAATTTCAATAAATACAACATAACAGGAATTTTGTTGTAGATCGAGTAAAGAGTGGTTGAAAAAGTCATTGAGATCTAACTACTAGGGGGAGTTTTCATGTTTTGTCCGTATTGTGGGCATAAAATTTCGGACGGAGCGCGCTTCTGCGGAAATTGTGGAAAGAAAGTGGCTGTATCAGCTCAAACAACACCAACAAGAAAACCACATCAAAAAAGATGGAAAGGCATTCACTTTTCAAAAAAAGTAGCGGGCGGAATCGTAGCTGCGGTGCTAACAGCCGGAATTGCATTTGCCGGATACACCGTTATGGATGACTATTTTAGTAAAGAGCAGCAAGTCTTACTGGTGTCATCAGAGCGTAATTGTGAGGTTGTTACGATTGATTCAAAGGGCAATGTGCGAAAACGTGCGATTCTAGGAACCTCCGATGATGCAGACGCCGCTAAGATCTCCAATTTTGACGATATAAAGTATAGTGAGGACAAAAAATATTTGTACTATCGCACCTGCATCGATGATAGTGATGGCGGAACGCTATATCGTGCGGAACTTTCAAAGCTAAAAGATACCCCGGCGAAAAACAACAATTACATCAAGAAAATCGGCGAAAATGTCACTGCAGATTATAAATTCGTCCAGCAGGAAGGCATCGTATATAGGGATTCCTCGGAAAGGCTATACTACTATAAAGATGAGCAGACTACTTTTTTAGCTAAGAATGTTACATCTTTCCAAACTGATGGTGAAGATCGATTGGTTTATCGTAACGAGGATGGTGTTCTTCGTTCGGTTTCTCTGAAAGACCCTCAAAAGCACACGACTATTGCAGAAAATGCTGGGCATATGATTTTGTTCTCAGATGTAGACCATATTGTTTATTCTTTTGATTTATGGACGAGACCTTCAGAAATATATATTACAGGCTATGGTAAAAAAGCAAGCCATCCAACTGAATTTGACGTATGGGACAATGCTGACGCAATAGGTGTCGGACCGGGATACGTTCGCTATCTTTTTTCATCTAATTCGACAGATGATTCAACAAAGTCGCGCTCGATCATTCAATTCGATGAGCAGGGAATAACTACAGTTTTGGATAAATACGAAGGCTATGTTACATTCTATGATAGTTACCGTGAAAAATATTATCGAATGAAATTGGAATCTTGGAAAAATATACAGTCCAAAACAAATGCAGTTGGTGGTTCTATTGTTGGTTCTTGGCTATATTTACGTGTTTCGGATGAAAGTTCGATTGTAATGGTTCCATTTGAGATTGAAGACAATGACCTGATCGTTGTTGGTGAACAGGACATCGTTGAACTCAAAAATGTTGAAACCGTTGGTATATCGGAGAATTCTCTGTATTATGTAAAAAATTATACAGATGACTATGTGGCGGATTTTTATGTATTTGAGGATGGCGCGGAGCATTGTATCGCAAATCAAATTGACGTTACATCTATACGAGTCTACGAGGATGGCACTGTACTATATTATAATGAGAATCCGACCTTCCTAATGAGAATGACACCGGATGGGACAAAGATTGCATACGAACGCGAACTTGATTCGTGCGAATTTATGATAGATGGTGCATTTTTGTACTCCACGAGTGATGGTGCACTCTATTGGGAAAAAGATAATGAGAAAAAGAAAATTGCGGAAGGCGCAGGTATAACTGTCCATGGTGATGCAATTCAGAAACCCATATTGGATACGAGCAGATACTATTTTTAGTTTCCATTTTTGAGGCATACAGGAGGTTGACATGAAAGTTTGTAGTAAATGCGGTGCAGAATTCAGTGATGATTATAAATTCTGCGAAAAATGCGGCGAACCACTCACAGGAGGTAGCACTGATAAAAAAACAGATACAAGCGAAGTGCCTCACAGACCCGTTAGAGTGGCATATACATATGAGGAAAATACTAGTTTGTCACAGTTTATTCAGTTGATTCAACACTATGGTAGCCGAATCATGCGAGTTGCAGCTCTACTTATGGTGGTACTGTTTTTTTGCCCGCTGTTTATGGTTTCTTGCGATGCGATGCAAATGAAAGCAAGCGGCTTTGATGTTGCGACTGGGTTCAGTTTCGATGATGATGGAAATACTAAGAGCAACTGGTTTCTGACGGACGAAGACAACTCTCATTATTACACACAAAATAACGCCAGCCTTCCAGATGGTTCGTTAGTTGCATTTGGTGCGCTTATCCTTGCCGGAGCGATGTTGGCAAGTGCATTTACTACGCTCCATTCTTCTCTAAAGCAGGAACGTAACAAACTATGCAAGCTTCAGGTTGCACTTGCGGTAGCACATATCGGATGGCTGTTTCTTATCCTAAAGGGACTGGAAAAATCTGCAAAAATTGAGGGAATGGAATGGGCAAGCACTATGCTTGTCACCGTTGAGCCAACAGGATGGTTCAAACTGGATATTGCTGCTACTATTTTGTTTGCAGCTGTGGCTTTAGTTTGTCTGATAGATGAAGATACTCTGAAAAAAACGAAAAAGACGATGTGGCGCGATGATAAATTTGTGGATGATTGGCCGGTTGAGGATGAGGCTGATGTGCCGCACGATACTTCTGCGGATGAATTTTTTGATACAGATGTTTCAGATGGCGATTTAGATGATGCTCCTGACGTTTTGCCGGATGATTGGGAAAAAGATAGTCTGAAAGAAAAGAAAGACGAAGTACGAGAAAAGGCCGACGAAGGATCTACTACAAAACTGAGAATCAACAGAGGACACAGTAAAGGCGCGACAAGTGAAGCTGGTGTAAAGACCTCGCCGATTAAAACTGAAAGTAAAAGCGCACATTTTCATAAGCCATCAAGTCTTTAAGGATAAATAAGAAAAGGAAGCTATATGAAGTATTGCGGAAAATGCGGAGCAAAACTCGAAGAAGATTATCTTTATTGCCCTGTATGTGGAGAAAACTTTAATAAATCAGATGATGCTTCTGAACCATCTAAGGATATTTTACAAACCACAGTGAATGCAATCCGTGGCAACGAGTTTTGGGTGATTCAGCTCTTGGCTATTGCATCAGCAGTTCTTGTCTTTTTTCCGTGGTTTGAGATCGGCCTGACAGACATATCAAGAACAAAAACGATAAGTGGAGATCAGTTGGCTCTTGCCGTTGAGTTTTGGATGGTTAATGGCATCGTATTTGTTGCAGTATTTTTGGAAAAATGGCTCGATCGAGTTTGGATATTAGCAATAGAGACTGTATGCGCAGCTTTGAATATGACATCGTTGTTATCTACATTTTTTGAAATGAAAAATATTTTAGGGTTCATAAATCCGATTGCTTCGCAAGCTACAGACTATGAACTCAAAATACAGTCAACAGGGTGGTTCAAACTTGAATTTGTTGCGGTGGCACTGATAGGTATAGTTTCAGGCTATTTTATTTATGAAATAAAACAAGGACGCTATTGTTGTGCAACTGACTATGTTGGATTATTGACTTCTTTCACAAAGAACGAAAAATCCGTTACAGTTAACCACACTGAAAAAGTGACAAGAGAAGAATTAATGCACGATAAGATTTTTCATCGGCCACCTCACCTATAAGATGGTTTAGAAGATAAGCACACGCATGAGGGGAGAGTCAAGACCTGTGGAAGAGAAAAAGTATGCTGGAGCATCAAAAGATACACCCCGAAGTTTTGTAATTATACACGGGAAGCGTATTGAAGGTATCAACGCGGAGACAGATGAAATAGTCAGTGGAGGAAAAGTATACAACATTTATAATTACAATACAGAGCCAAAAGCAACTATATGGAACTGCCCGATTTGTGATGCTGAAAACGATTTGAAAAATGAAAAGTGTTGTGTATGTGGGAAAGAAATAAGAGCTGTTTGTGAGAGTAGCAATCAACAGAACAAAAATCAGAAAAAACACTCTCAGCAGAAGAATGCATCTCGTTGGTTGAAAATTGTAGCGTGTCTTTTAGTTATAACAGGGATTATTGGTGGTACAGGTGCTTTTTTCTTTTTTAAAGACTATGTTTATATAAACGGAAATGCACTAAAAATTGCCGAAACAACTAAAATAGACACAAAAGACGTTGTAGGCGATGAGTTAACACAGGATGGCCTTTCAAAGATAGAACGGTTGATCAAATTAAAAGAAATAACTCTAACCAGCAGTGGAGCGCAAGAGCTTGATATCTCAAATTTGGCTGAATTGAAAAATTTGGAGAGCCTCACTATTGATTGTCCTATTCAAAACCAAGATTTAAGCGTTGTTTCCCAACTTCCCAATTTGAAGGTACTCAATGTTGAAATATCTATGGATAATCCCAAAGGAATTAGTGGTGAGAATCTACAATCGGTTCAATTTAGCCATGTCGGGCTAACAAGTCTTTCTGGCTTTGGGAAGATGCCGTCGCTTCAGGAGGCAATATTATCTGACAATAGGATTAAAGATATAACACCTCTAAAAAATTATACATCCTTAAAAAAGTTGGATTTGTCTCAAAATAAAATATCTGACGTATCCGCACTAGCGAGTTTAAGTAATCTGGAGGCGCTATACTTAAGCAAAAACGATCTAACGCAAGCACAGGCACTTGGACAATTAACGAATTTAACAGAACTAACAATGCTTTCAAATCCTATTGTGGACAGTAGTTTTCTTCAAAAGCTTACGAAATTAGAAAATCTGGAAATCGATACCACAATTGCTGATTTGCAGACATTACAGGCTTTGCCAAATCTCAAAAAGCTTGTAATGCCAAGTGAAACATTGAATGGCAAACAACAAGTTGAGCAGTATGTGCAGACATTGGTCGAGAATGAAGAAAAAAGAGTCGAGTATACTCAACAAGCAGAAGAATTAATCACTTTATTCAACAAAAATAAATATTCAGAATTGTTCAAAAGGAGTGAAGCTATCAATGATAAAATTTGGTCAAATGACATGACAGGATTTGTCTATGTGAGTGGTGATGTGGCATACGAGGGGACCTCGGCATACACTAATCTTCTTGAACAAACAAATGAAAATGTTCTGTGGGTTACAACCGAAGGAATCTACTATGGATCGATAAAAGATATGAAACGTGTTGGAAGTGGGATTCAAATTGTTGGTAGTAGCTGGACAAATTATCTTCGTTATTATAGTGGCGCATGGGAAGACAATTATCCAAATGGGTATGGCACCTATTATGATATGTGGGACAACTCACCAGTGTATCTTTCAGGAAATTTTATAAACGGACAGATGGATGGACGTATTAAATTAGTTGAATATAAACGCGGACATAAATCGACTGGATATTTTAATGTAAGCAAAGGAACCGCGCAAGATCTGGGCGAAGGGGCTAACGGAACAAGAAAGTTTGCACAGATGGATGATGGGACATACTGGCAAACCCCCAAAAGAGGGCTCGGTCAATTCTTTGTCCTTGGATTTTCTTCTTAATAAAGGAGCGCAAAACAATGTTTTGTAAATATTGTGGTAGTCCGTTGGAAAAGGTAGGTGCTAAGTGTCCTTTGTGTGGAAAGGAACAAGGCCCAGTATTTGCTACGAACGGATATTTTGGGGTGTTAGATAAAGTCAATGGCCAGAGCGTAAAAACTGAAGGCCAGACAGAACAAAATCTCCCCGAGAAAAATTTTTCAAAGGAGCTACAAAGCGATAAAAGTGCAGTAAAAGGTGCAGCCTCCTCAAAGGTGCAAATCGGTAAGGGCGCGATCTTTCTTGCGTTTTTAATGGTTGTTTGCACACTACTGCTATGTATGAAAATTTCTTCTTTGAACAAAGCACTCGTTGAAAATGACAATAGAGCAACTACACTGGATTCACTTTTACAGGCTATAACGCGTATCGAAGAAAATCAGATGCGGCAAGAAGAGGTATTGGATTATCTTAAACAGGCTGTAGATACTGCCAAAACAGATTCGGAAAGTCCAATACTGGATGAGCAAAATGAGGATGAAAAAACTCAAGAGATCGAGGAGCGTGCTTCAAGCACGTCGACCGAATTAAAGGATGATAACACGGAGCCATCAGTAAAAACACATCGTAAACAAGCATATTCCATGCCAAACAGCGTACCACCTTCTATTACATAACGGAAAGGGACATTTGCATGAAAATAGCCAGAAAAGGGCGTGACAATGAAATGGCTCTGTCTACCTTATTCTTCGTAAATGGAGAGAAGAAAGCCAATCTCTGTGAAGATAGCTACGCTATCGGTGCACATGGTGACGCTGTACTACTGAGTGTATTTGATGGCTGCGGTGGTAGTGGCGCAAAGGTTTATGACACATATGGTGGACATACCGGTGCATATCTTGCATCACGCATTGCCAGTGGAGTTACATATGACTGGTTTCAAAATGAGGAACCACAAGGACTGCTGGATAAATATTTGAATGATGCACTGCAAAGTTACAAAAGAAACAGTAAAAGCAATAGTGGTATCCGAAGCTCTATGGCCAAAGATTTTCCAACAACTGCAGCAATTGCAAATTGTCGAACTGAAAAGTCACAAGTGACAGTTGATTATCTGTGGTGTGGGGATTCTCGTGGTTTTCTTCTCACCGCTAATGGGTTGAAGCAAATAACTGTAGACGATGTGCAACGCACAAGCGATGAACCAGATATGCGCAGTGATGGAATTATGACCAGTATCTGTAGTGCTTCAAAACCATTTCATCTGCATGAAAAGAAAATCTGCTGTTCAGATCCATGTGTTGTGATGACTGCAACAGACGGCTGTTTTGGGTATGTGGAGTCCCCTATCCATTTTGAAATTCTCTTGCTGGACACCTTACGCCAAAGCTACTGTATTGAAGACTGGCAGGAAAAACTGTTCGAAGTTCTGAAAAAAATCTCGGCAGACGATTATACAATGTGTCTGGCAGGATTTGGCTATGCGACATTTGATGAGCTGAGGGCGGCTTTTGAAAAACGCCATGAGTTTCTGATGAAAGCATATCTTTCAAAATGGAATAAGAGTTCCGAGGAACAGCAACGCAAAATGTGGCTTGAGTACGCAGAGGATTATCTGTCAAATCAAGGTGATGTGAAATGAAATACACAGATTATAATGGCTACATTGTCGCGGGCACATTAAAAAGTGACAATGCTGGATTCAGCAAATGGGGAATTGCCCAAAAGGACGGGCAAGAATATTTTTTGAAAGAATTTTTAAGCCCTGTCTACCCGCAAAATGCTGAAATGTACTCTGCGTCGCAAGCTGAAAAAAAGCGGAAATATTGTGAACGCTATGAAGCCCAAAAAATGCTGCTTTACAAAACAATCAATGAAGCATCTGATGGAAACAATGTACGGATCGTGGATTTCTTCCGCTGCGATGGCCACTACTATATTGCGATGCCACGCATTTCAGCAGATAAGTTCACGCCAGATGACATTTCACGGATGTCTGGTGGAAATCATGTACAGCAAAAACTTCTTTGCAAAACGCTTGCCCATAGTATTTGGAAACTCCATCAGGCAGGTATCGTTCATGGCGATCTAAAGTGGGACAATGTTCTTTTCCAGAAAAGCCATGATGGGTGGCTCACGACAAAAACAATTGATTTTGACAACAGTTTTTTTGAAGCTGATCCACCGAGAGACCCGGAGAACTTCAATTTCGATGTTGTCTATTTAGCGCCAGAAGGATATTTGTTTGCAGCTGGTGAAAATGTTCGAGTGGGAAAGCCATTGGATGTGTTTGCTTTAGGAATTTATTTTCACCAAGTATTTCAAGGAAGTGTCCCCAATTTTGTTAGCGGAGAAAAATACGATTATGTATTTGAGGGGCTTTTAAGTGGTGATAAATTGCGAATCGGAGATGATGTTCCGCAAGATATGGTGGGCATTATCTCTGGGATGCTGGAAACAGACCCTGTGAAGCGATATTCTATGGACACCGTGGTAAGGTTGCTCTCTGGCGAAAACGTACAGGCACAGCAAACGGTAAACCATGAAGCGACTCAAAATGATAAAGAAGCATCCCTTAGAATCAACATTTATAAAAGTCAAAAAAACGCAGGAAAATTCAAGCAAGCAGGTAGCTTAAATTAAGAATCGGGAGGAATTACTTATGAACTTCAGCTTTGACTATAACGTGGATATGGTGTTTTGCATTGATGCAACCGGCAGTATGGGTGGTTTAATTGATAAAGTTAAAAATAACGCCTTGAATTTCTATCAGGACGTTCAGAAGATGATGACGAACAAGCAGAAAAAAATTGCTCAGCTTCGTGTTCGCGTGATCGCGTTCCGCGATTATGCGGCAGATGGCGATGATGCAATGATGGTGACGGATTTCTTTAATCTGCCCGCAGAAGAAAAGGACTTCGAGGAAACCGTAAAGAGCATTCGTGCAGAAGGCGGCGGAGATATTCCTGAAGACGGTCTGGAAGCACTGGCGTATGCCATTCGCTCTGATTGGAATAATGCAGGAACGAAGCGTCGTCATGTGATTGTTGTTTGGACGGATGCTCCGACGCATGAAATGGGATATGCGAAATCTCTGCCCAACTATCCCAACGGTATGCCTACCAGCCTGCAGGAACTGACTCAGTGGTGGGGAGATGCCGCTACACAGGAAAAAGGCTATATGGATCAGAACGCCAAGCGGCTGGTTCTCTTTGCCCCGGAAGAAGAATACTGGTCTCAGATCATGGATTCGTGGGATAACGTTGCTGCATATCCCGCCAAGGCCGGCGAGGGTTTGAAAGAGGTGGACTACCAGCAGATTTTGAATATGCTGGCAAATAGCATTGGTTAAAAGATTATAAAACTAAGTTGTTGACGAGGAGGAAAATCAGATGAAGAAAATCAAAATGTTGGCCGTTTTACTGATGACTGTATTTATGCTAACAGCTTGCGGTTCATCATCGGGTGGATCGGCTGGCGGCAATGGGTATTCTAAGACCTATACAAAAACCGGGACAAGTTATTCTGATGATGCAGGAAACACATATTATGGAAACTGGACTGATCGTACAACCTTAACTATTTCTGGAGACAAAACACAGGTGCGAATTTTTCAAGAGGAAGTATTGAACGGAAATCCCGCTTTTGTTCATGAAACCATTTATACTTTTTCAAAGCCAATCGTAACCACCTATTTCGTTGAAAACTACAATGAAATTGATTCTCGATACAGCAAGAACACCTATGGAATGTCTATTGTTACAACGGGTGGAACGACTGTCACTGCAAAGATGTGCGAGCTTCAAAAATCTCGTTGGACAGAAAACTCTGCACAGAGAGCGAAACTTTGGGTCGATACTGGAAGTGGAAATGGTGCATTTTATAACAGTTATTATTTGACATCGGGAAGCCAGTATCATGTCTTTGCAGAACATTACGATCCAGCGCTTGCAGCAGTTGTTACATATATCAATGTAAAATAAATACGATTACGGATGAATAATGATGAGTAACGGATTTCATAAAGGAACGGATTTGAACTCGCCATCAAAGAATACCGCTCCAACACCTGCTCCAAGGAAAAATCCTGCGACTATCTCTGGAGAGGGTGCGAACAAGCCCATATCAGAAAATGGCGTAAGAAAATCGAAGCCCCAGTCAAAAAAACATCATCGCCAGCGACAGCAAAAAAAGCAGTCATTGGTAGGAATTTTGGTTGCATTCTTTATTGTCATTTTTGGTGTGACAGGATTCTTTTTGTGGCGAAGCATTGCATTTACAAAAGATAAAGCGGCTGAACTCATCAAACAAGAAGCGTGTGCTACCCTAGGATGCGACCAAGAAGGAATAAGTCCGCTTATGGAGGCAATCGCTTCTGAAATGCGGGTTCAGGTCAAGACACTTGAAAAAACACAGGATGGCTATACGGCAATTTGTAGTGTTGGAAACCACAATTTTCAGAAAGCAACAGAGCAAATGGATGCAGATTCGCAAAATGAGCAAAGTTTGAGCGATTATGTTTCGAGTTTTGCTGATGTTTATAGAAAGCAGCCATATCTGACGCAGGAAATGACGCTTGAACTGAAAAAAACTGACGATACATATTCGCTATCACTCACGGAGGAACAGGCAGATGCCTTTACAGGAGGTGTTTTGAGCTATTATGCAGAAACTTACGAAAATAGCTAAATCGTTGACCTCCTTTATTTTGGCGACTGCTTTCCTCATAGGCAACCTTTCCGGCATCGCAGCATTTGCAGCAGAAAATGACCTTACGCCTAGTAGTATTCAGATTATTGCAACCTCAACGGAATCTGATGAACCAAGGGAATTTGATGGCTACTGGAGCGGTTCGGACTTCTATCTGGCTGCGGAGGATTATGCAAAAATAACACGGTATAGCTATGAAGAGGGCTCAAATGCAGTTCGATTCAAACTTGGCATGAAAGACATCCTGATTCAAAAAGGTTCTGGAACCATTCAGATTCTGGCACTTCGCTATCAGGGAAAGATTTCACGCATTGTGTCGATGAACGGTCAGACATATCTTCCGATGTCGGAGCTGCTTCCGTGGCTGAATGTCACGGTAGAACAGGATGATGAAACAGCCGCACTTAGAATAACATCGGATTCCAATTCTTTATGGGAATATGTTGGAGACACAGCAAACTACAAATTCAATCTTTACCAGCAGATGCAGGGCTTTACAGGTGGAACAACTTCTCTGAAAGCTATTATGGTAACAGATGTGGTATCCCATGTGCGATGGGACGCAATGTTCAAATCGGCAATTGATACCGATATTAGCCGTTACGATACCACTATTTATCAAGATGTTTTTTATGAGTACAGCAAAGAACTGTTTGACCCAGATCTCGGATATATGCTGGCTGATAAAACGGCCACCGTTTGGGATACTGCTCAGAAAATCAATAAAAAGTTGGACAGCGTCGAAGAAATGTTCGACATAGATGAAAATGCTATCATTTTGAAACTTGATGATGTTCTGCGTGAGCAATATCTGACAGAACAGTTTGGATCGGCAGTGGGATTTTTGCGACAGTTCTCCGAACTGCGAAAAGCAATCACAAAGCTCTCACCTGTACATCCGTTTTTGATGGCGGCACTAGATACCATGAAAAAGTTTGATGCGGCCACTAAAACAGGAACTGAATATCGTGATTTCTTAGGATATATTTCAACTGGAGGAGCCGGACACTCGCTGGTTGGACAGCAAAATACACCATTTACATTAGGGCTGGACGATGCAGCACAGTTCTACCAAAGTACTCGGTACAGCGTAGAAGGACTTTATCTGGAAGTAGCCGTAGAGCGATTTGGCAACTACATGAAGAGCCATATCACTGATATTTATAGCTCAATTGGAGACGCACTTGTTGCTGTTGCACAAGAAAATGGTGCAGACTTTGTTCCTTATGTTTCGATTGTAAAAGGGATTGGTTCTGGATTTGATCTCTTGCTGCCGGATTTGAGTAAAGGGTTCAGTGAAATGCGTAAGATGCCTGTTTATGCAGATGTCGCTGAAACGATGTGGCGAGTATCTCAAGCACTTTTGCAACAGGACATGACAGCTGAAAATGTGAGCTATATTTGCCAGAGTCAGATGATGAGCCTGATTCTATCAAAAAAATGCTACAGTGCATTTAGAGATGTGAACAATGGCAAACTCTTCTTTGATGATACAGCAAAAAACGCTATCCAGACAAATCAAATTGACCCCATCAATACCCTCCTTGCGGAGCTGTCCCTTACAAACTCCTGTCGCGTGAACGATTCCATCGAGGGAAAAGATGAAGCCCAAACCAACATCAAAACTATTTTGCAGTCTGTAGTTGAAACGTCTTCTGATGCAATTGAAGATGAACCCTCGTCCAGCGAAGAAACAGCACCATCCGAAGAAACATCTGCCGAATCGGAAGTAGTAGAAGAACCTTCCAAGGAAGGAAGTGTTCCAACCGCACAAGAAATCGAAAATATCTATCGAGATTTTGTTGCGCAGAACTTTAGTGGCAAATATGTTGCACTGAAAGCTGATGTGACACATGATGGTATTGAGGATTTGATAGTGGTTCATTATGAAGACGCTGAAGGGTGGGATGGTGCTTATGAACAAAACGGATATGTTTACACATGGACTCCTACAGGAATCAAGCTGTTGAAGCAAGAATATGCTGCGAATATCCATAACTACACCGGGCTACTGTGGTATCTGAGAAAAATTGATGGTGGAATGTACAATCTGATTGACATAGATTGCTATATTAATCAAGGCTATAATACCGCAACCATTAGGGAAATATCATTGACGTCTAATGGAGATGAGGTTTTGGAAAAGCCGACCGATAAATTTGGCACGGCACAGGGTGAACCTATTTCAGACGAAGAATATGATGCCTTTACTGCAGAATGGGAACAAATAGAGTTTGAAACAATTTTTCTTTCGCCGTTTAGTGAAAACATTGACCCAGCTATTGTTCTTTGCCGAGGAAACACTTGAAAATAAGGAGGAGCTTATGAAAAAATCAAGTTTAATCAGTCGCGTGGTAGTTCTTGTTCTGACAGTTATGCTACTAACTGCTTGTAGTGGTTCAGGTGGTGGTGATTCTGTTTTTGAACGCGCCATGTCCCATGTTTCGCTTCCAAGAGGATGCTCCGGGTGGAAATATCTTGTGAACGACTATAACGGTGACGGCAAAGTAGAAGCATTTGCATTTGGTGGCAAGGAAGATAGCCAGTATCCCGAGTGGGATTATCTTGAAATCTATTACATTGATCCTATTGGGAATGTGACGCCTGTCGTAACTAAGGCGGACAACAGAGCCGGGAATCCCTACAACGCAAAAAGCATAGCCCAAACTGATTTCAGAGACAGCTATCTCACGATTGGCAAACAGACATATGCCTTGTTCAATGCTGGTAGCGTCTATGGCTCGTGTGGATACACGATTGCACTCAGTGTGTATAACGGAAAACCAACCTACAGCGATTTGGACGGTACTATTGAACGGGTAACCGATCAGGGGCTTGTAATTGTGCCTTCTATGGGAATGGACGAAGATGACGTATATGTTTCTCAAAACGGTGAACTTGTACTAGCTAAGCGTTTTGATTATTAACTACAGCAAAAAGAGCGGGGCCTTGCAAAAAGGTTCCGCTCTTTTTGTTTGAGAAGGTATTGCATTTCGAGGCCGAAAGAATATACTTGTATTAACGAGATTCCAATACTTAATGGAGGGACTATTATGGCTAGACCCAAAGGAAGCAAGAATGCAGTGCGTACCAAGAAAGCAAAGATTGACTATGCAGCTATTATTGCTGAAAAGACCGCTGCCAAGAAACAAATTGAAACCGAGATCGCCGCGCTGTCTGACAACATTAGCACACTGAAGGAACAGTTGAAAAGTAAAAAATCTGCTTTGAAGGTTGCAGCAAAGGAACTTTCTAAAGCAGAGGCAAAAAAGGTTGCAGCCGAAAAAAAGGCCGCA
>OHLH01001045.1_pt1 | contig 15660 bp, 10 predicted proteins | sample 1569061 | NCBI WGS metagenome assembly OHLH01 (sample SAMEA3879603, study PRJEB24766) | human gut metagenome | biome: human-associated habitat; feature: feces | place: USA | collected 1985/1987
TGTCGAAATGAAAAACCGGATGCTTCGTCCATTCCTTCTTCACCTCGCCCGCTTTCAACCCCTCGAAAAGATCCTTCCTACCCTCGAAATAGTAATGGAAAGTAGAAGACAGCAACGACTTGCCGAACCTGCGCGGTCGGCTCAGGAAAACGTACTGATACTTATTGGCAATCTCATCAATATATCCGGTTTTGTCAATATACAGATAATTACCCTCAATGATTTTATCAAATGTCTGTATCCCAATCGGGAATCTCCTACTCGTTGTCTCCATAGTCCAAAACTTTACACATTCCCAAAGATAGCAATTTTTATGATTACTTTCTGTGATTGATTATCCGCATATAGTCCGGGCAGTCGTGAATTCTGGTTGAATTACTTAATTATAACGGAACCTTACATTATCCGTTCCAGCCAGTGGAAAATCAGCCAGATGCGGCGCTTGAGAATGGACATGTCGATGGTGTCCACGCTGTCGTAGGGCTTGTTGTTGTTCATCGTGATGCCGGAAGTGAACATGACGGACGGTATGCCGTTCTCCAGAAAGACGCGCTGGTCGCTTACCTTGCGGTAGAAGATGTCGGTGAAATCATTGCTTCCGAAATAATCGTAACCCAGTTCCAGGCCGGTGCCGTATTTCAGGTTGCAAGTGCTCAGGAGGCTTGCGGAACCGTCCCCTGCGGCTTCCCGTCCAAGCATGATTATGAAGTCCTTGCGTCCGGATTTCAGACGGCTCATCGTTCCGCCGATCTGGTCAATGTTCACGACCATCCTTATCTTGTCGGCAGTGACGGCATCGCCGCTGACAGGATCTGTGAGAAGCCCGTCTTCAATCATCTTCCACAATGCCCGCGAACCTTTCATGCTGGCGGATTTGGCATCCAGCCCCACGAAAATGATGTTGCTGTCATAAGCGCGTCCGATGTTGCGCATGGTGCTGAACATTTCCGCGACGCTGACCATGGCTACCACTCCGGAAGCATTGCTGTCGGCTCCAGGATACAATATTCCGTTCAATGTCCCGAGGCCGTCGTAATGCGCCATGACAATGACGTACGAATCATCATGTCTCTTGGAAGCGCCTGGAAGAAAGCCGATTACGTTTCTGCCGAAGGGCTCGTAGAAATGTGTGGACCAATGCCCGTTTATCGGAGTGAGTCCCAGCTGCCTGAAACGGCGGATAAGCCAGAATGCCGTTTCGGTGCCGCCACGTGTCCCGGTGGCGCGGCCTCCGCACAATGAGTCCGAGAGAAATTCCACTTGTCGGTATAACTTGCTCTCCCATATTACGTTATGAGCCTGTGTGCCGCTTATCGCTCCGATTGACGGAACTTGTTGGCCCGACATGCCCGCGCACAACAGGGCGAGAAAGACTATGCTGAATAATTTTTTTGCCATTTTATCAGTTGGAGCACGATAATTGATTATCTTTGTAAACTTCGGAGACATCAGGGCATGCTCCTTGCCCGTTTTTCCGAAGAAACTTCAAAATTAGAAATTCCTGATGAATTTCGGAAATATAGACTCGGATTTGAGACGGAAACTTAAACATATATTTGTGGTCATCGCTCTCCTGCTGCCATGCACGGGGGTATTTGCGCAATATGACAAGGATGTGTTCTTCTTCAGGGGAAGAAGGGCTCTTGCCGACGGCAAGTATTCCCAGGCCATCGAGAATTTCAATGTCCTCTCGCGCATTGACACGACGGATTATTGGACATTCTTCTACAGGGGCATTGCCAAATATAATCTCGGGGACCTGCGCGGTGCGCAGAAAGATTTCAGCACGTCTGTCCGCCTGAATCCGGTCTTCACTTCAGGGTACCACTACAAGGCGATAACGGAGAGCCGTTTCGGGAATTACGACAAGGCATTGGAAGACCTCCAGAGGGCGATAGACCTCAGGCCGGGATATATCGGATTGTATTTCAGCCGTGGCGTGACATATTTCCTTGCACAGCAGTTCGACAAGGCCGTTTCGGATTTCGACAAATATATAAGGAAGGAACCGAAAGACCCGTCCGCGTATCTTAACCGGGGAGCCAGCAGGCTGTTCCTGCAGGACACCACGAATGCATTGGCAGACTACAACAAGGCGATAGCATTGGACCGGTTCGAGCCGGAAGGCTTTATCCGCCGAGGGCGGCTGTACGCGTCGCAGCATAAGTATGCGGATGCGATTTCCGACATGAACATGGCCATAAGTCTCGACACCACGAACACTTTCGCCTATTTCAACAGGGCGATAATGTATTATGAGCAAAGTGATTACAATGCTGCGATGGCGGATCTGGACCGTGTGCTGAAGGATGAGCCGGGAAATGCATTGACCCTGTACAACAGGAGCCTCATCAGTGCACAGGTCGGGAATTATGCTGATGCGCTGGACGATATGGACCGTGTCATTAATATCAATCCCGGCAATGTGCTTGCGTATTATAACCGTGCATCGTTCTTCGTGAACATGGAAAGGTGGCAGGATGCTTTGGAGGATTATGACAAGGCGATCGAACTTTATCCGGATTTCGCCAAGGCATATATGAACAGGTCCTATGTGGAGAGCCGTCTCGGTCTGAATAAGGAGTCCAAGCGTGACTACGACATTGCCCGCAGGAAGATTGACGATTACAGGGACAAGACAGGAAGCGGCGAGGCGTCGTTTGCCGACACGACCAAGAAATACAGTTCCCTGCTGTCTCTCGACGCGGATTTCGCCAAGAAAGATTTCGATGACGAGATGCTGCAGCACAGGGATGTGGACATAAAGCTCCGCCCGCTGTTCAGGTTCGTGCTCTCGGACAAGAGGGACAATGTGCAGTATGCATTGAAGAACAGATATGAGAATCCGTTGATAGACAAGTTCTTGAATGGCATGACGGTCCCTGTGGTGATTGCCAATTCCGATACCGTCAGGATTTCGGGCACGGACAAATTCATGCAGGAAATATATTCCGGCCACGGAGAGAAAGGCGTGGCTGAATTCCAGAAGGCGCTCGCCGATGTTGCAGACAAGCAGTTCAATTCGGCGCAGGTCCATTATGACAATGCGATTGATTCGGATGCTTCGGACAAGTACGCGAAATTGTACAAGGTCTTCTATTATATGAACAGGGCAGTGTTGAGGGCGGACATGATAGATTTCATTTCTTCTATCGAGAACAATGTCCAGACGCTCACGATGGATGACCAGGGTACGACGCGTGCCAGGGTGAAGGACCAGATGAGCCGCAGCTATGATTATTCGGATGCAGTCGAGGATATGCAGAAGGCTGTGGAAATAGTAGGTGACGTGCCATATGTTTATTTCAATCTGGCGAATCTGCAGTGCCTGTCGTCTTCCTATGTGGATGCGATAGGAAACTTCACCAAGGCGATATCGCTCTATCCTTATATGGGAGATGCGTATTTCAACAGGGGGCTGGTACTTATCTATCTGAAGGACAAGGAAAAAGGCTGCATTGACCTTTCTCATGCCGGAGAACTCGGCATCGAGGATGCCTACGGCGTCATAAAGAAGTATTGTGAAACAAACAACGGGGAATAATTAATTTTGGAGGAAAACGGGTGATGCCCAGATTTATGAGTCTTTCCAGCGGGAGCTGCGGCAACTGCTATTATCTTGAATATGAGGATGCTTCAGGCAAACATGCCATTATAATCGACGCAGGCGTGAGTCTGAGACGCTTGAAGAAGATACTTTCGGACAACGGACTTGACGAGAATTCTTTCAGTGCGATACTGGTGACACATGACCACATGGACCATATCCGCAGTCTGGCGTCATATTGCAAGAAACTCCAGAAACCTGTCTACGCTACCGCGACCCTCCATTCCGCCATGGCAGCACATTCTTTCGGTTCCCCTTTCCTGGGCCAATGCCGTAAGGACCTCGTCGAGAACGAGTGGAATGAAATCTGCGGCTTCAAGGTGAGGTATTTCATTGTCCCTCACGATGCGACGCAGACGGTGGGCTACTATATCATTGTCGGAGACCATAAGTTCGTGATAATGACGGATATAGGCCGAATGACCGATGAGGCGTTGCAGTTCGCTTCAGAAGCAGATACCGTGGTTGTGGAGTCGAATTATGACATGGACATGCTCATCTCCGGGCCATATACTCACGAACTCAAGATGCGTATCTGCCAGGGACACGGCCATCTGAGCAATGATGAGTGCGCCTTCGCCATCAGGCAGTTCTGGCACGACGGCTTGCGGAACATCTTCCTTTGCCATCTGAGTGACCACAACAACACTCCTGAACTTGCATATGCTTCCGCCTTGGCAGCATTGCGCCAGCTCGGGGTAGAGGACGGCACTGTAAACCTCCGCGCCCTTCCGCGCCAGACCACGTCGGGAATGATAATACTATAAAACCATATATATGAAATCTGTAAGACGAATAGTTTTCTTTTCATTGCTGGCTATAGCGATGATTCCGGTTTCCTGCACGCGACAGGAGAAGGTCAAACCGACCAAGAATGTGATACTTATGGTTCCGGACGGAGTGTCCACCAGCGTTCTTTCCTTGGTCAGATGGTACAATCAGCAGAAGAGTCCACAGAATGTCACGGCGACATTGGCGACGGACCCGTATCTCTGCGGAATGGTCAGACAGAGTTGCTCGGACTCTCCGGTTCCGGCATCTCCTGCTGCTATGACCTCATTTATGACCGGTTACAAGGTGCAGGGCTCGAATATGTCTGTATATCCGTCAAAAAATGAGGGGCAGGATCTTGTCAATGTCAATGCAGACAGCACCTGGCAGCCTCTTGCCACGGTAATGGAAGCCGCCAAGATTCTCGGACACAAGTCCACGGGACTGGTCGTGACCGTCACCGCAACACATGCGACACCGGGCGCAACTACGGCGCATACCGTCTCCAGAAGCGAGCATCACGATATTATCAGGCAGATGGCTTCTAATCGTGTGGATGTCATTTTCGGCGGTGGCGTGGATTATATGGATGATGATGTGAAGTCCATATTGGAGGACAACGGCATCACTTACATTGAAAAGGATGTTCCTGCGTTCAGGGCTGTGGAAAAGGCTCCTGTATGGTCGCTGTTCGCCGGCGAGGATATGGCTTTCGACCTGGACAGGGATACTCTTGCGGAGCCGTCTCTTTGTGAAATGACGGAGAAGGCACTGTCGCTGCTTTCCAAGGACAAGAACGGATTTTTCCTTATGGTGGAGGGCAGCAAGGTTGACTATGCGGCTCACAGCAATGACCCGATGGGAATTATTTCCGAGTATGATGCTTTCGACAAGGCCGTGGCCGTAGCCATGGATTTCGCCAAGAAAGATGGAAACACTACTGTCATCGTGGTTCCGGACCATGGAAACAGCGGAATGACCGTGGGAAACAATGACTACAAGAATTATTATAAGAAGGGCCTGGATACAGCAATGGCCATGCTTCCTCAATACAAATGTACCGGCGAAGGTCTTACCGGACTGATTCAGGCACAAGGCGTGGACAGCATCCGCCCTATATTCAAAGAGTACACAGGCATTGACCTTACTCCTGCAGAGGAGAAGGCTGTCAGGGAGTCGATGGCCAATATCGAGAAGGACTATATGGAAGTGGCTTTGTCAAGGAATCTTAAGAGTGTGGTAACCAAGATTTTGAATGCCCATGTCCATTTCGGATATGCAAGCGGCTGCCATACCAGTGAAGATGTGTTCCTTGCGGTTTACAATCCTAACGGACAAGTTCCTATGGGATGGATTGACGGTACTGATCTTGCCGGTTATATGTATGGCCTGCTCGGCGTGAAAGGCTCTTTGGATGAGCTTACATCCAAGATTTTCGTCAAGTCCGATGTCCTTCTCGCGGGACATGAAACAGCAGTTGAGGGCGACAAAAAGGCTCCCGTGCTCGTGATTGACGGCAAAGTCCGCGTTCCTGCCAACCGCTCGTATATAGAAGTTGACGGTCAGAGAAAGGAACTCGCCAGCGTTTCCGTATATGTTCCGAAGAACAAGAACTTCTACATCTCGCGGGAAATCCTCAATTATCTCTAGGGCCTTTCCGAACAGTGAAAAATAAAATGGGCGAGCAGATTTCTGCTCGCCCATTTTATTCAGTCTTGGAACTGTCAGGCTGCTGCGGCTCGTCGCCGTGGGCATCCTGATATTTGAACCTGCGGATCTTGTGGGTCGCGGTCTTCTCGAAATCTTCCTTGACCACCTCCACGCTGTTGACCTTGGATGACTTGCCCACGTGCTTGTTCACGTAGTCGAGCACGGCCTTCTTCTTCGCCTGGAGATTTTCGAAGAACTTGTCTTCGGTCTCCTGATTCCAGTTGAGGACATTGTCATCGAACTTGACCAGCGCCACCAGTTTGCCGTCGCGCTCCATTACCAATGACTCGTTCACTCCGCCGAAATTGTTGATGACCTGCTCGATTTCCTCCGGGTAGATGTTCTCGCCGGACGGCCCGAGAATCATGTTGTTCAGGCGGCCCTTGATATAGAAACGACCTTTCTCATCCATACATGCGAGGTCATTGGTCCTGAACCAGCCGTCGTCGGAAAGTACCTGGCGCGTGCGCTCCGGGTCCTTGTAATAGCCGAGCATGACATTGTCGCCTTTCGCAACTATTTCACCTTCACCGGTTTCCGGATTGACATTGTCCAGCTTCACCTGTACGTTGTAGGCCGGGACGCCGATTGAACCGACCTTGGTCTTGCCTACGCAGGCATTGGTGATGAGCGGTGCTGTCTCGGTGAGGCCGTAGCCGATGGCGTAAGGGAACTTCGCCTTGATGAGGAAATCTTCCACTACCGGATCAAGTTTGGAACCGCCGATGCCGAAGAATTTCAGTTTGCCGCCGAAGGTCTTGTACAGACGTTTTCCGATGAGGAAGTACAGCAGCTTCGGTGTCTTTTTCCGCATCCATGAGAGCACGCGGCTGCGCTCGATGGTCGGTACGATGCTGGCTTTGTAGACCTTCTCTATAATAAGAGGTACGGAACACATGATGGTAGGGCGCACCTTCTTCATGGTCTCGATGAGAATTGTCGGGGTAGGGAGTTTCTTGATGTGATATACGCATCCGCCGACGAACAACGGGTACAATACGCTGAAACTCATCTCGTAAGTGTGCGACATCGGAAGGATGGACAGCCATCTGTCGCGCTTGTTCGCCTTCTGCGCATGCCATGCCTCGATGACATTGTGACAGAAGTTCCTGTGGCTCAGCATCACGCCCTTGGCCCTGCCGGACGTTCCTGAAGTATAGATGATCATCGCCAGATCATCCGGAGAAGGCTCCTTGCCCCAGCCGTCGCACGTGAATTCCGCGTCGTCCCTCTGTATGATTTCCAATGTGTCCATGTCAATGATGAGGGTCAATTTCTTCTTCACTTCATCCGACAGCTTGCCGGCCATTCTCTGCGATACGAAGATGGCCTTGCACTCGGAGTGGTTGAGGATATTGGTGACCTCGCTCTCCGACGAGTCCGGAAGGATAGGCACTGCCACGCGACCGAACGCGACGATGGAGAACAGCGAAACCGTCCAGTTCGGCATGTTCTGGGACAAGATCGCGATTCTGTCGCCTGCATTGAGCCCGTATCTTGAGAAAAGGTGGGCCAGTTCAATGCTTTTCTTTCTGAATTCCGCGTATGTATAGCTTTGGCTGCCGTCGACGAATGTCAATGCCGGCCTTTTGGCGTAGGCTGTCGTTGCATAATCGAACAGACGCGACAGGGTAGTGATGTAGTTTTCCCTGTTTGTCGTCAATTTTCTGTATAGGCTGTTGCTCATGATGTATCTATTGTCTTGTCTCGTCCCCTCTTCTAATGCGTCACATACCCTTCAGGGTTCTTGCCGCGCATGTGCATCTCTTCATAGAGAGCCTGGATCCTGTCGGTATCTGCTCTCGCATCATCCGTGAGTTCCACCTTTTTACCGATGCTTACACATTTGGTCTTCCAGTCGAAATATCCCATATATACAGGACATCCAACTTTCTTCGCGATCATGTGATAGCCTGTCTTCCACTTCTTTACGGCGTGGCGTGTGCCTTCCGGAGCGATTGCGAGATGGAAGGTGTCGACCTTTTCCATTTCATTGATGAGGCTGAAAAGCATTGCGCTTGCGCTGGACCTGTCCACCGGGATGCATCCCACCTTGCGGAGGAAGGCGCCCACCGGCCATTTGAAGAATTCCTTCTTTATCATTACGTGCGCGGTCTTGTCGAACTGGGTGTAGAACAAGTACGAGATTACGAAATCCCATGCCGATGTGTGAGGTACGCCCAATAATACGCACTTTGCTTCAGGTGCGGGACCGCCTACCGTGGTCCATCCCATTTTTCTGAGAAGGAATCCGCAGAACCTTGCCCAGCATGAACGTTTCTTTTCCATCTTTGCTTAAATGTTTATATCCTCCAGTTCCTCCTCGCTGCGGAGATTCTGACGGATAAAGTTTTGTCTGTCAATCGTATTGTCTCCCATGTAGAACTCCATGATGCTGGAGATGGACTCGTCCTTCGCCAGATTTACGGTGTCTAGTCTCATGCCGTCACCGATGAAGTCCACGAACTCATGAGGAGAAATTTCTCCGAGACCTTTGAATCGTGTGATTTCCACGCCGTTCTTGAGGTCCTTTATCGCGCTCGCCTTCTCGTCGTCATTGTAGCAATACCTTGTTTCTTTCTTGTTCCTGACACGGAAAAGCGGGGTCTGGAGAATATGTACGTGCCCGCGTCTGATGAGATCCGGGTAGTATTTCATGAAGAATGTCAGAACCAGCATGCGGATGTGCATTCCGTCATCATCGGCATCGGTTGCGACTATTATGTTGTTGTATCTCAGGTCGTTGAGGTCTTCCTCCACTCCCAGTGCCGAGATGAGAAGATTGAGCTCCTCGTTCTCTGCAACGCGCTTCCTGCTTTCCTTGTAGCAGTTTATCGGCTTGCCTCGTAGACTGAACACGGCCTGGTTGCGCACCTTGGTGATGGTTCCGCTCGCGGAGTCGCCCTCGGTGATGAAAATGCTTGACTTCTCCTTCTCCTCCTCCTTGTCCTTAGGTACCTTGTCGCAGTAATGATAGCGGCAGTCACGCAGTTTCTTGTTGTAGACATTCGCCCTCTTGTTCTTCTCCCTGGTCTTTTTCTGGATTCCGGAAATCTCCTCGCGCTCCTTCTTGGACGACTTGATCTTCTCTTCGATGACCGGGACAATGTCCTTGTGTATGCGCAGATAATCGTCGAGATTCCTGGATACAAAATCATTGACAAAAGACCTGATGGTCGGGCCTTTGTCGTTGACGGTATTGCCGTTTTCGTCCTTTATCTGCTTGTCCCACATGTAGGTGGAGCCGAGCTTCGTCTTGGTCTGTCCCTCGAATTGCGGCTCCTGGATCTGGATGCTGATGGCGCCGACGACGCCCTGGCGGCAATCCTGCGGGTCGTAGTCCTTCTTGAAGAAGTCTTTCAATGTCTTCGCGATGGCCTCCCTGAACGCTGCAAGGTGGGTTCCGCCCTCCCTGGTGTTCTGTCCGTTGACGAATGACGAGATGTTCTCGCCATAGCTGTTGCCATGCGTAAGGACTATTTCAATGTCTTCTCCTTCAAGGTGTATCGGCGGGTAAAGCGGGGTCTCGCTCATCCTGTCGTTTACCAGGTCGAGCAGTCCGTTTTCCGATTTGTACGGGGTGCCGTTGAGGACAATGGTCAGGCCTTTCTTCAGGAAAGAGTAGTTCTTGACCATGGTCTCGACGAAGTCCATGTTGTATGTGTAGTCTCCGAATTTCTGGCTGTCCGGTTTGAATTTTACGAAGGTTCCGTTCTTCTCGCTCACGTTTTCCTTCATTCCGGAATCCACGAGGTTACCGCGCTCGAACTGCGCCCACGAACTTTTGCCGTCCCTGAAGGATTCGACGTAAAAGTATGAGGACAATGCATTTACGGCTTTGGTACCGACACCGTTCATGCCGACGGATTTCTTGAAGTTCTTGTCATCGAACTTGCCGCCCGTGTTCAATGAACTTACGCATCGGATGACGCTGTCGTTCTCATGCGGAATGCCTCGTCCGAAGTCCCGTACGGTTACCATGCCGTCTTCGACGGTAATCTGGACCTGCTTGCCGAATCCCATTGTGAATTCGTCTATGGCATTGTCTACCACCTCTTTAAGCAGTATGTATATACCGTCGTCCTGATTGTCGCCGTTGCCAAGTCTTCCGATATACATTCCGGAGCGCTGGCGGATATGTTCATTCCACGTCAGTGTCTTGATGGAACTGCCATCATATTGCTGTTCTGCCATATATTATTTGTTACCTATTCAAGTTTCGTGCGTCCTCTGGCTTGCCGAAGTTTCGCGCGAGTTCGAGGTTTAGGGCCCACGCGCCTTAATTACGTTACCCTCACCCTTGCAAAATTACAAAAAATATTTCGGCATTTTGATAGGAAAAAAAATTATCATAATTTCGCAGAATTGTATTTTGAGTTTTATGAAGAAATTTTTATTGGCCGCAATGCTGTTATCCATTGGAACAATGGCAGTTGCAAGGAATCAGGAAAAGTTCGACAGAGGTCTTGGCGATGCGAGTGCCGTTTTCGTGCCCAAGGGCATGATGACCGCCGGAGCATCCATATCATATAGTCATTATTCAGCCGGAAACGGAGATGTGGGTTACGAACTCATGTCACTTATCACCGGTCTTGAAGGAACATTGTCCACCGTAAAGATCTCTCCTGCCGCGTTTTATTTCATCGGCAAAAACACGGCCGTAGGTGCCAGATTCGGATATTCTTATACTTCAATGAATCTGGACGGCGCTTCCATCAGCCTTGGTACCGACAACGAATTCGACCTCTCGAACCACTATGTGAAGAGCCAGAGCTATTCCGGACAGTTTGCCGTGCGTAATTACGTTCCGCTTTTCGGAAGCCGCGTCTTCGGAATGTTCAATGAAATCCGTATCGGCGGTAGCCGCGGACAGGGCAAATCCTTCCAGTACGACGGTAATGAGAAGAACGGTACATTTTCCGAGTCCTATGCCCTGACCATCGGTATTGTCCCGGGTCTTACTATGTTTCTGACGAACAATCTTTCATTCGAGGTTTCCATCAGCGTGCTGGAATGTAATTATTCTTATACGAAACAGACTAAGAACCAAGTATATACGAGTTCCCTTTCCCATTTCGGGACGACATTCAAGCCGAACCTTCTGGGTGTGGGCTTCTCCATCATGTATTATTTCCAGGTAGGAAAACGTTAATCCGGAGGGCTTATGAAGAAAGGATTGCTTTTCTGCGCCGCCGTCCGCATGATGACGGGGTGCAGCATTGAAAATGACATGATGATTCCGCGTGATGTGGCTGGCTACGAGATTTTCGAGATTGAGGGCCAGTTGAGCTCTTCCATCAATACAGCGAAGCTTACTGTCTCTGTGACAATGCCTTACGGTGTCAGTCTGGACCAGTTGGAGATTTCCAAGATCAAGTACACCGATGCTACCAAGTTCCAGGAGACATTGATGGCCCGCGGGTCTGTTCTGGATTTGCGAGACACGAACCGTGTCACTCTTCATGCGTTCAGGGATTTTACCTGGAAACTGATTGCTTCCAATGCCGGCAAGGATGATCCGAAACCGGGCAGTGAGCCTCAGTTGTACAACATGAATTTCGATGATTGGTCCATGGCTGGAAAGGGTTGGTGTCCTTTCGGCAAGTCTGTTCCTGATGCGGACAAGAAGATATGGGCTACGGCGAACAAGGGAACAGCATCGTTCGGCAGAAATACTACCGAGCCTGAAGAGAAGTTTGTCGCTGTTCCGGGCCCGGGAAAGAAGGCTGCAAAGCTGAGCAGCCAATACATTGTCATGAAGTTCGGCTCCGGCAACATTTTTACCGGAGAGTTCTGCAAATTGATAGGTATGAGCGGTGCGGACATGGCTTGGGGTGTGCCGTTCACAGGCAGACCGAAGTCTCTCCATGGATATTTCTGCTATCAGCCGAAAACGATTGACTATGCGGATGATTCGCACAAGGCCATGCTTGGCAAGACCGATATCGGCCAGATTCAGATTGTCCTTGCAGACTGGGACAAGAACAAATGGAGCAATTATCCTGCAGGCGCCATCGACGACCAGGGCCGTTTCCATGTCATAAATTCTGACAACCAGTTCGTGGATTATGACAATGATCCCGCAATCATCGGTTACGCCAATTTCGAATTCAGCAATTGGATGGATGCCTACGAGGAGTTTGACATGCCGATTACCTATCGAAGCGACCGCACTCCTACCATGGTGGCAATCGTAGCCGCCTCCAGCCGTCACGGCGATTTCTTCACCGGCGCCGCCGGCACAGTCCTCTACCTGGACGAATTCTCGTTCAAGTACTAGCCTCTGTCCTTTCATCCCGGGTAATTTCGCGAACGTCTACAGGGTAACCCTGGAAACGCTCACGTAATTTGGCGGGACGCGGCCACGCCTTGTTTCTGGGAACATTGATTTTCAATAAGTTATAAAACGGGGCGTGGAAACGTGGCCCAAAAAAGCCTGCGTTTCCACGCTGCTGTTAAAATGGTATCTGATTATCAGTTAGTTACAAAAATCCCCGTGGCCGCGTCCCGACTATATATTTTGACTGCCGCGTCCTGGCAGGGGTGTGGACGCTCCCCGGCGGTGGTGAAATCTCTGGATGTTCGCTTCACTTCTCCGGTCTGGGCTTCGCCGAGTGGGGATTGTTTTTTCCCTCACACCAACATGTTCAGTTGGTTATTTTTAGAATTGCCCCTATTAGACTTTGCTACAAGTCCTATTCTCTTTATTGGGTAATGTGACATGACTATAGGGATGACAAGCAGGGATAATGACTGTTCCGTCATCTGGGTCCACGACTGATACCCTAAGGTTTAGGTCCAGTTCTTCTGAAATCTTCTGTAAGTCGGCTTGTTTCCGTTCTGTACGAATGTTTGTGAATACATACCAACCACCAGATATTTGCTTTTGGTATTTGGCGTATTTGGAATCGAGATTTTTGGATACAAGAGGAACTCCTGCATGGACTATCCCAATCTCTGCTATAAGGTCAGGATAATGTTCGTCTATGACTTGAGCGAAAGTTTTCGAGGCTACAGAATGCTGAATTATACGGCCTCCAGGGAATTCAACCCGGAGAATTGATTTTTTATTACGTTTATGTTGATCATTCTGCTGTTGTTTCTCAGAATTTTGAAGTTGATAAGGATTGTTCCAGTCTATGTCGTTAAAAAGTTTGTTCCATGCTGACATTTCCATATGCTCAAATCGTTGTCCATAGAAAGCCTCAATTTCATTGTATGCAGCAGCTAATTCTCTATACTCTGTGTTAAGGTAAGGACAAAGCCTTTCTATGAGGACTGGGTTTGCTATTCTGGTGAGATTCCCATTTTCATCAATAAAAGGAGTTTCCCAGTCCTTCTCCGTCTCTTGGCAATACTGAATTTCAGGTGTGCTATCCTGAATTATCTGAGTCGATCCATCGCGTTGTAGATAGCATGGAAGGGAACTGTCGAATTCGTTAGTCATATTTTTATCTAGCAGTAAGTAATAAGCATATTGCTTTAGAGCTGCAGAATAATCGTGATGAGCCTCAATGTTCATCTTCTCAATTTCCGGACAAGCCAGGAACTCATTGAATGATTTCAATAGTTCATTTAAAGCACCGTAGCGAGTGAAAATGTCTTTATGTCTCTCGAAGTGGCCTTTATTATTCAGTAGGTGTATGCGCCGAATATAGTGGCTGATTGTATTTCGGTTATAGATTATTCCGTTTGGTGCTTTTCCAGAACCGAGGTAATATTCGAACCCATCGATGGCGACCGGATCTGTTATTAAGGCATAGATGTCTACTTTTTTCTCGGACTCGCTGGATTTCTCGGTGCGCTGAGTAGGGGAAAAATCCGTTTGGGTCAAGAACGTAATATATGCGCGTAGCGCCGCTGATAGTAAGTTATGCGTGCGCTCATTTCTTTCTTGATTTTGGGGTATTTTGAAGAAGGAATCTAATGCTTTCAGATACTCATCAAGGCTATTGCATGAGAGGAATATTCTTTTTGAATGAGAGATTGTCCCATCATTGAGAATCGTTTTTATAGTGTGTGTGTAATTGTTGGTTGTGACTGTTGAGTATAACTTGTCATTCATGTATTTGGCAAAATGCGGGATGTTTGCCAAATCAGTGAACCTCTTATATGCATCGTTTGCTTCTGGACGTTTCTTTGAACCTATTGCCACATAGTCGCCGACACTTTGGAAAAGACCGCTATAAGTGGCAAAAAATAACTTTAAAAACTCTCGAGGAAAGGCAATTACCTCGCCATCGTTATTGAGGATGAGACGTTTAAATTCTTTTGATTGTTTAACATCTTGCTGGAGAGAGAGTCTGGAATAGAAGGAAACACTCTCTGCGTTATTGAGCCGTTGCTTTGTCCATACAGGATTCCATGTGGTATAAACGTCATTGTCAGCATCGTATCCGAGTAGAATGAACGTAACCTCAGATTCTTTGATTTTGTCGAATTCTTCTCTAATGGGTAGTTGAACTCTCCATACATCTGGATTCTGAAAGTAGGCAGGCGATAGATTTTTAATATAGATATAGTATTCCTTTTCATCAATCTCTACATGAAATGGGTTGAGACCATCTAAAAGGATAACCTTTTCGCCTTTAAGTGCCTCAATGAAATATTGCTGCAACTTTTGTCTGTCGATTTTCTGTGCCATGGTTTATAAGAGGCTTTTAAAAAGAATACTGTCGGAATAATTGAAATGAGATTCTGGACTCCTAACATCTGTCAGGTGAGTCAGATTGCTTGCGAACTTGACATCTGTTACGAACTCAGGAACATTGTTTTTGTCAATGTGGGGTGTTTCCATTGCGTCGTAGTAGCCGAGGTAGTCAACGGCTGAGGTGTAATCGAAATAAACTGTATCCAGTTTGACTAGGTCGGTTCCGATTGTTTCAGCAATTATAGTATAAAGATGAAGGCGGCTGTTGATGTCCGTGACGCGCGTGCAGATCTTGTCATAAAGGTTTCTTACAGATAGTCCATCTGCCGTAGGAGCGGACTCTCTAACGATGGTTGAAGCGATAATTAGTCTGGAACTTGGAGACGGATTAAGTTGGTCCAGTGAGAATTTGTGAATGCGCTCTTCCGATGAGGTGCTTTTAACCTCAATCTTGTCGTGCCCCATTGTGAAGTCATATTTTGCAGTTGGTGAACTGTGCCATGCGCTTATTAATATTTCAGGATTCAAACTTTGTTCGATAACAAGGAGTTCCGACCAAAGTCCTTGAATCTTCTTTTTTGGAGGATTTGAAAGGGCTGAAAAGATTGTGATGAGTTTTTCAACTTCAATAGATAACTCGCGTTTTGACGGAGTTTGAGACATTTTCTTTAACATCATTGTGAAGATGTCGATGAAGTATGATTGAAGTCCTTTTTCCTGAGAGCGGAGTGTTATGATGGTGTAGTTGTCATTTTTATGATTCCCATTGTTGTCAACGAGTTCGCAAGGAACACTGTACTCTACAGACAGGATCTCCCGGATAACATTTTGCACAGTAGAAGTGGAATTGTCCGTATGCACAAAGAACAAGGCCGCTGAAAAAGAAATTGGAATTGAAAGACCGTGAGAATCGAGTATTTGA
>OHLH01001058.1_pt1 | contig 15508 bp, 18 predicted proteins | sample 1569061 | NCBI WGS metagenome assembly OHLH01 (sample SAMEA3879603, study PRJEB24766) | human gut metagenome | biome: human-associated habitat; feature: feces | place: USA | collected 1985/1987
TTCGGAACTAATTCACAAAATTTGCAACGTGGTTTACCGAATGCTTACATTGTTTCATGTTTGGCTATTTGTTTGTTGCATTCTTCAATTTGCCGTTGGCACTCCAAAGCTAAATCATATTCTCCTTGTGTGCATTCTCCTGTGATTCTAGCTTTGTACACAATATAGTTGCATATTTGTGATAATTCCACAATCATAGAACGGAAACGAGCAACTTGAGTCATGTTATATGCTAAAGAAGCACCTTCAACAATCATTTTTGCTTTCTCATCTTTTAATGTAGCTAGTTTTGCCGTAAGAAAGGCTAAATCAATTGCATTATTCATATTATAATATCACTTTATTTCTTGTTTAATCTTTTAACCTCTTTGTCGAAATCACTTTCAAGCATATCCATTTCTCGCTTGCGGTATATCTCAAATTCCTTTTCAGCTTTTTCTATGGCTTGTTTATGTGAAATATTACCTTTACCAATCAGGATTTTTCGTTTGTGAGCTATAATCTGATTGTCAAGAGCTTCTATCCAGTCCTTCATAGACATAGGATTCATCTCTAATGCCTGGAATTCTGCAAAATCAAGAAATCCTGAAACTAACAGATTCAGTCGTTGCAATTCTATTTCTGACAAATAGTTTTTCGCAATTTTTACATCATCTTTGGTTACGTAATTACCTTTGAAATTAGTCATTCCGACGAACGGTTTTTCATTGTCCACACGGTTATATATTACCTCAGCAGCTGTATTCTCATGAACCGCATAATGCAGTTTGTTTTGCACGGTGGCGAAAAAAGTTTTAGTCATTTCACTACGAGGATCATAGTCCGTAGCTGTAGCATATATGTCCGTAACCTGCTGGTAAAAATTTCGTTCGCTACTGCGAATATCTCTGATGCGCTGTAATAACTCTCGGAAATAGCGGTTTCCTCCCTGTTTCAACCGTTCATCATCCATCGCAAAACCTTTCTGAATATATTCATGCAAACGTTGTGTCGCCCAACGCCGGAAGCGTGTAGCTATTTGAGACTGGACACGGTATCCCAAAGCTATAACCATATCGAGGTTGTAATGAGCAACATCTCGTGATTGTGTCTTCCCTTCTATAGCTCCATGTTGAGTGGTTATTCGGAAATTCCGAACAACCACATTTTTATCAAGCTCTCCATCTTCAAATATATGCTTAATATGTTCGCTTACATTTGACTTACTCGTTTGGTATATCTCTGACAACTGGCTTTGTGTCAGCCATAAATCTTCGTCAGCAAAGCGTACCGATACACGAGTTATTTCGTTATCGTCCTGATATAATATTATTTTATTTTCGTCGTTCATGTTTATTATCTAAATTGCCATCTGCTATTCTTCAAACTTACTTTCAGTGCCAAACCTTTTGCCGTAAGGCGATATTTTTGCAACCAACTTTGCTTGTCGTTAAGGAAAATAAACTCTATGTAGCTCACGTACCTTGTTAGGAATATCTTCCATCAGTTTTTTGGCATCTGGTACACCGCATACCTCGCCATTGTCTTTTATGCCGATGTATAGCATACCACCTTGCGCATTGGCAAAGCCGCATATACATTTCAGATATTCGTCTCGCCAAGATTCTTTGAACTCTATGTTTTGAGATTCGGTAGGCATAGATAACATATTTCACAAAAGTTTTAAAACTCCTATAAGATATTCAAGGCATACACTCATTTTTTGATAAGGGGGAGTTGATATTCCAAAGCTAGTAACAATCCTTAGGTAATTCAATAATATAGAAGGATTATAATCTTTTGTTGTTAATTCTAATATCTTTTGCGAGTACGTAATCCAACTATCACAAATTTGATTATCTAATTTTGTATTCCCCATTTTGGATAAACCATCATCAATAGCTTCTTTTATATATCTGAAAGCTAAATCTCTATTATAAAAGCCATTCATTTCTCAACGTCTTTTTTTATATTTTCCAATTCTTTCTTTAATTCTTCAACATCCTTATTTGGATGATTTAATGCTTCGTCTGCCATTTCTTTAGAAACTTTAGAAATCTTTTGAGCATGCTTACTAAATCGAATTCCAAATCCCTCAAAATTATCGAATAGAGGTAATAGTAACAATACAATCCAAACAAGAAATATGAGATTCTTACCATTGAATTTTTCAAAGAAAGTAAAAGATACTAATTCTGAAAAATTGCATAAAACATACTTACTTGTAATAATTACAAGAATAATATACCATATTTTTTTAATCCAATTCAATTCCAAATCAAGTCTTTCTTGATCTGTAATGAAATTATGTATTCTATTCCACAATTTATTCATATAATACATATTTATAAATTACTCATTATTTTGCATAGGTATTTCTTGAATAATCTTGCCTTTTAACAATTTGCCATTTGCTTTTTTACTTCTTCTAATTCCGTCATCCCCCCAAGTTCCCCATTGTTTAAAGAAAAATGGAATATGATTAGTCTCAGCTTGTCTTTTAATGTTCAAAACCCATTCTTCTTTCATTGGTCGAGCTTGAACACCACTTTCCCCACCAACTATAATCCAATTTATGCCAGAAAGATTTATCTCTCCTAAATCTTCTAACAAAGGTTCACAAGAAATAAATTTCACTTTGGCGTCAAGATTTCTTATATAATCCATTCTGCATTTCGTTTGTACATTCTCTACTGTAACACCAATCCATGCGTTTGATGGAATTGTTCGTCCATTGAAATATAGATTCATACGCTCAGCCCTTTTAGTTAAGATTTGATATCTGTGTTGAGGTGTATTTCGAATTACATCAAATATTCTATCTATGAATTCGAAAGGCACATCCTTATGAAAAAGATCGCTCATCGAACATACAAAAATCATAGATGGTTTTCTCCATTTTGTCGGTTCAAGCAAATCATTAGGATGCAAAGTCAACTTAAAGCCTCTATTATACTTAGGATTATTCATTCCCTGTAATCGGTTTGCCATAACATTGGCATAGCAATGAACGCATCCTTCGGAAATCTTGGTACATCCAGTAATTGGATTCCAAGTTTTATCAGTCCATTCTATTGACGTTGTTGCCATTTATTTAAAATTAAGTATACAATCTTTTGAAATAAGAACAGTGACGATATGATTTTTCTCGTCTATAAATGAAGCCTCTAATAATCCCTCAGAAACTAATTTCCTTAAAGCTTTAGCATAATGCGATCTACAATAATTGCCCGTTATTTGATGCTCTTCGAATAAATCAAAAGCTGAAATCTTTTTCCCACGATATAAAGCATAAATGTCTTGTTTTAAGTTATCTATATTTTGTTCCCCCATATCAAATAGTTCAGAGATAGGGTTATTTATTTTCTTTACATCAAAGGTGTAAGTATTTATGCCATCAAAAATAGTACCTACATTAGCAAAGTCATTATAAATCGTTTTTATCAAATCGAATCCTCTTTCCCCCTTTGTAAGATGTAAAATATAATGACTAGTAGTATCCGCATCTTCTTCTTGAAAACGAAATGCAGTATAATATACTCTTTTGCCTAATATTTTTTGATATTCTGCACCCAAATTATCTATAATAAGTTGAAGTCTTTCAGATACCGATTGCTTGAACTTTCGATCTAACTTAATCTTTTCATATGTCGTTGGGAATAAATCACGCATTAAAGGCTCAAACTTTTCATTCTCTAATGCAGGATGTATTCTTTTAGTATTTATGAATAGAAAAATTTCATTTCCCCAGTTCTGCAAAAACTGAGCAAGTACATTTGTTTCAATACCTTTATATCCAAAAGGATCTATAAAAAGTAACGCTGGAGCTTCATTGCAACGTCCACGATGTGTATTCCTGGTCAGAAATTTTGTTATAGATTCACATTCCCCAACTGTACGATTGGCAAAAAAAGGATTAATAGTAAAAGTTCCGTTAGGAAATTCTGCTAAGAAATTTGCTTCTAATTGTTCTTTATAAGTATTATCATTGAACATAAATCGTACATGTTGTTGTAAAAAACTATTTTTAAGACAATTTCGTGCAACTAATAATGGAGTTGAAGCATTGCCGTCTTCATACTTGCCAGGACCGGCGAACAAATCTATATATCTTAATTCTTTGGGTTTATGTTTATTAATTATGATATTGCAAAACTTGGGAAAATACTCAGATACAATACTTGCCTTAACTCTTGAAGACATAGTTTGTTGTTCAAAAAACTGATATTCTTTCATATTCTTAAAATTTTAATTTCGGTAACCCTTTCACAATCTCTACCGTCTGCACAGATACATTGATTATTCGAAGCAGTAGATTGAAAATATATTTCTCATCGTTGTGTTCACGTGCCCAATCGTTTGGATCATTGATAATACCACTTTTCTTATCTGTAGTTATGGCGTAACGCTCCATAATCCATTCAATGGCCGATTTGCCGTTCACCACATATTCGTATGCTTCTACAGGAATATCCTCTATGGTAATAGCGTTGTTATAATAAATAATACTCTTATCGACTGTTTTGCTGTCGATTTTGCCGAAACGCATCTTATCAACGTGATAGTTGATACTTTCGCCCTTATTAGTAAGCGGAGCATAGATTACTTGACATTTGCGGTACGGCTCTACTGTTTCATAATTCAGATGTAGGTCGGCAAGTTCACGTCCAGCTTTACAGAATGCCCAAAAGTCATCTGCTTTTTCGACCAAAGGCATACGTGGCAATGACTTTTTTAAGTCTGTAGCAAACATAGTACGATATTCCTGTGAATGAAGCAGTCCGTACACATAATAGAATATATCTTCTTTAGCTACTTTATAACCGTATTGTTTTCGGGCTGTGCTCAATATCCAGTCGGTCACTCCGTCGTGACGCTTATATTGAGTCGTACTATCATTGTCAGCAAACATATTATTCATTCCGCCCGTATCATACGTTTGTTTGCTTTCTTCATACCAATAAAGGGGAAAGCATTGAGATTTTTCCAATATGTCAAAGCAAGGTAAATATTTTGATATTAGTACTGAAAAAGTTTTACTAGAACCTATTCCAGAAATGCAAATTAATAAATTCTCATCTCTTGATGAAGGATAGAATTTATGTAATTGATAGATACAATTATTAAGATTGCGATTAAAATACAACCATTGTTTAAAGAATGGTCTATATAAAGAAACTCTCAAAGAAGATGGAGTAAATACATATTTATTTCCTTGTTTTAAATCACGTTCTTTTTGAGCCCTATCCCATTTAAACTTAGTTTCATCCCAATCTATTAAGTTTTCGATTAATTGCATTTTATCATATTTCAAGGCTTCTTGAACTTTATCTACCTGATTATTATAGAAAATAATAGATTGATTAATTTTTGAAGTTATTTTTTCTTTGGAACTACCATATACCCAAGCATCTCTTGAGGTTACAACTCCACAAGATTGCGCTGTAAAGAAACTTTTCTGCCCTTTTGCAAACTTCTTTTCTGGCTCAATGGGTATAAACGACTTAAACATTTCGTTACGATGATTTATCCAGTCACCATGTTCATTGGGTTGAAGAATAGTCCAAGGGATACGCTCTATACTACCAAATTGCTTGATGATGTGCAGTTTATCCTCTCGACTTAGGTAGTCGCCTATGTCGTAATAATGTATCTTAGCTTTATTCATTTCTATAGCATTTTTTAGTCAACGGATTTTCTTTGCAAATAAGGACTATCCATAATAGGGTGATATAAGTGACATTCAATTCTGCAGGGACAGGAATCAAACTATCTTGTAAGGTTTTCAAAGCTTTTTCTTTCCATTCCATTCTTTACTCTCCTTTTTTTACTAATATTGTTATGGCAATTGGCGTACGGGAGCCTAACCCAAAGATTCCATCTCCTTCTTTACGTCGTGTTTCTCCACTTGTTCTACAATTCCCTCGTAAATTAAACACATAAATTGAAGAAAATTCCTGCTCGAAACATTTACGCATACCATCCAGACCATTAGCATCCAGCCAGGCTCCATTGGTGACAAAACCAATAATACCTCCATGTCGGGAGTCTATGCGGTCAGAAGCCCATCGGAAAGCTTTCACATAACTGTCGTATGCCGATTTATTCAAACTGGCTTCCGATTGTGCTACATAAGTAGTTTCAATATGTTTCTCCAACAATGGGTAAGATTGGTTCTGTGCATTGTCATTCGCTGATTTTTGCCCAATGGAATAAGGCGGATTGCCGATAATCACTGTAATTGGACATTCCTTCTGTGCAATGACACGTTTGGAATTGGTAGGGAACTGTTCAGAAAACAAATTATCATCTGTTCCTTTTTCTCCTAACTGGAATGTATCAGTCAGACAAATGCCATCAAAACTTTTATATTCCTTATCTGGCATCAACGAATGATAGACATTCTCAATGTTGATGGAAGCGATGTAATAGGCCATCAATACAATTTCGTTAGCATGGATTTCCTTGAGATATTTTCGTTCCAATGCATCACGGCTTATCAATCCACTTTGCAGTAAACGGGTGATGAATGTACCCGTACCTGTGAATGGGTCAAGAATATGCACATTTTCATCAGAAAGAGAACGCCCGAATTCTTTTTGAATAATATACCCGACGGAATGAATAATAAAATCCACTACTTCGACCGGCGTATATACAATGCCTAATTTTTCAACAGTTTTAGGTGAAGCCACTTTGAAAAATTTATCGTAAAGCTCTACTATCAGGCGTTGACGTCCTTCAGCATCGGTAATATCGCCTACTGTTGTACGCACATAATTGTAGAACTTTTGCAGACGTTCATGTTCTTCCTCTGTCTTAGTCTCATCATCTAACAAAGCAAGTATTTTTTGCATGGATTTCGATACGGGATTGCTGACTGCAAATTCATAATTTCCAAAGAGAGCCTCAAATACCGGCATAGCTATCAGGTGCTGTGAAAGCATTTCTATAACCTCCTGCTCAGTAAGATTGGGATTGATATTCTTATGAAGACCAAACATCAGTTGTTCAAACGCTTTTTTATGCTTGCCTTCATCTGCAATCAAGTCTTTGATACGTTTAATATGTTCCTCTGCTATTTGGGCGATATCTTTTGCCCAAAGCTCCCAATAGCGTTTGCTGCCAACTTTGGTTACCATTTTGGCATAAAATACATTCTGCAAGTCTTCAAACTGCAATGAAAGTTGCTGAGCCAGTTGCATGGCAGCACTGGTTGTGTCCTGCTTTGTGGCATCAACAAAACTATGGTCTACGCTATCGTCATCGTGCGCGCTGCCTACACCTCCGAAAAGAATATGCTTAGGCTTCTGTTTGGAAAGTTCTATCTTGTTAACTTCTGCATTAAAACGGTCATCATGGGCACGTAATGCATTAAGTACCGTCCATACCACTTTGAAATTAGGATGTTTGCTTAAAACTTCATCACCTTCTACATTTTCAGGTATAACTACTGGAATGATGATGTATCCATAATTCTTACCAGAACTGCGACGCATTACACGCCCCACTGATTGTACCACATCTACTTGTGAATTCTTAGGCGAAACGAAGATAACTGCATCTAACGAAGGTACATCTACCCCTTCGCTTAAACAACGGGCATTGGTTAGCATACGGCATTCCATATCATTATCCGGTTGTGCTTTAAGCCACATCAGTTTTTGGTCACGTTCAGTTGCTGACATAGTACCGTCCACATGCTGTGCTGCAATATCTACCATCATGGCCTTGTCTTCTGCACTTACATCTTCCATATAAGCAAATTTGCAGTCTGTAAATACTTGTGCAGTTGCTTTTGAGGCTTTAATGGTAGAACAGAATGCCACTGCACGGCGCATGGGTAATGGGTCTGCAGCCTTGATAAGCCCTTCATCACCCAATACTCGTTTGGATAAAGCATTAATACAACCTACAAATTTGGACGCATCATCTACGGTTATCGTACCGTCTTCATTGGTAATTACATTACGGAGTGCAGGTGTGATATCTTTATCACCTACAGCAAGAATCAATACTTTATAGTCTGTAAGTAATTGTTTTTCTACGGCCTCTCCAAACCCAATACGGTAAATTTCATCACCATACAATGATACATCATCCATTGAACATAACACCGCATCGCTTTCTTCGGCTTTCTTGCGTGCTTCATCTGTATAGAGACGCGGTGTAGCAGTCATATAAAGTCGGCGCTTTGATTTTATGAAGTCATTATTGTGAACTCTGATAAATGCACTTTCATCGGTTCCTTTCAGCGACACTCCGGTAGTACGGTGCGCCTCATCGCAAATTATCAAATCGAATATGCCGTATTCATTTTGCGTACGCTTCAACAATTCGCTTTGTGCACGTGATATGACTTCAATAGATTGATAAGTAGAGAATACTACAGTCATACCCTTACGTCTTTCACGACGAATGTTCTCGATTTGATAAAGAATATAATCGGTATTTGTGGAAGCAGGCAAAGCCAAATCGATGACACTTACGCCACCCTCATTATTCTTTATTTTTTGTTGTGAAACTTGTCCGTCTGAGCAGATACATACTGCATGAATGGGAATGCTGGATTGTGCCGACCATACACGTAATGTCTGACCTAACAATGCAATGGAGGGTACAAGAAAAAGGACTAATCCATTATTGTCAGTTTCATTTTCGGCAATTTTAAGTGATGTAAATGTTTTACCTGTTCCACACGCCATAATGAGCTTCCCTCGGTCATGGCTTTGGAAATACGTATGCACTCGGTCAATAGCCTTCTGTTGATGTTCCATTATGGAAAAAGGTTTAGGACGAGAAGATTTACCATATAATCCATGTTCCAGCTTTTCCCAATCCACATCATCTGATTCAAGGTCAATTAAGTTAAGACGTGTTACCTGAGGTGTTTGATTCTTGATTGTCAGTTCTGCAACACTATTCCACTTGTTAGTGGTAGAAATCCATAAACGCTGAGCAAACGCTTTTTCTTTACCTTCCACTTCAAAAGTCTTACTTGAAGTGGAAAGAAAAGTATCCACATCTGCTTTGGTGATATAATTATTTTCAGCGTAACACTTGCATTGTACAGCCCAATATTCTCCAGAAAAAGTTTTAGCAACCAAATCAATGCCTACATCTTTTCCGCCGAATTGGTCATGATATGGGAATTCTGTCCATAACCAAACTTCTTCAAAGCGTCCTTCATATAAAGCAGTTGTTTTTAAGTAAGCCTGCATCAAACGCTCAAAACGAAAACCTTTGTCACGTTCAGACCACGCTTCGTGGCGAAATTTATTGATTATTTTTGTAAATGTAGTCATTTCACTTCTTTGTTAATACCATTATTTATTAAATCTTTTGCACTTACACCCAATATAGCAGCTATTTTCATCAGTATTTCTAAAGAAGGTTGATTGGTATTGGAACACCAACGTGATATAGTAGCCTCATTTCTTCCCAATTGTTCAGCTAACCATTTTCCTGTCTTACCTTGTTCAACTAAAACAATTTTAATTCTATTGATTTTATCTATTCCCATATTGAGTTATTATTACAAATCACAATAATATATTGACTCTATTTGCAAATGTAATGAATAAAAATGAAGAGATAAAAATTAAAGCATTTTTATTTTTACCATCTTATTTTACGTTGTTTTTTCTTTTTCTTCTTTCTCAGATAATCGTCCGGATAACCTTCAGGTTGTTCCGGTTGCGGGTTCGGTGTGAACAGACCTAAAGAACCGCTGTACAATTCACTGCCATGCGATTCCTGTTGCCATGTTGGTTCACTCTGAACCACCACCTGTATTTTTGTTTCCGAATATGACGGTGTCTTTAATGCGGCATCTATCTTGGTATAGCTGAACTGCCTGTCAATTTTGGAACCGCTGAAGGAATAGCCGTTCATGATGAACACGATACCCTGTACTTCATCCGAATTTCCCTTGTATTTGAACCGTACATCCACTCCCTTTTCGTTTAATCCGGCAATCAGTTCCTTCCAGTTTCCGGCTTTTCTGACTTCGGTTTTAAGCAGACTGTAAAGTTCATATTTTGTCTTGTCCGGTTCCCTTAAACGTTCAGTCTTGACATGATCCTTGCCTTTGGCCATGTGAAGACCATATTTCAAGGTCAGTTCCTTGCAGATGCGTGCACTCCGCAACCGCTCGTTTTTGTCGGATATGGTCCTGCCGTCATTATCTATCCGGTTGTAGGCAATATGTATATGGGGATGCTCCTTGTCGAAATGTCTGGCTATAAAGAACTGTGTGTTCCTTATACCCATCCGTCCCATGTATTCCAAAGCTATTTCTGCCATAATCCGGCTGGTCAGCCTGCTTTCATCCTCTTTGGAAAATCCCAGTGCAATGTGTCCGACCGGTCTGGATACTTTCGGATTCATTCCGGCCTGTGCTTCAAAAGCCTTTGTTATTGTGTCAACATCCTCAATAAACAAGCCGGCATGTGCGATAATCCTGGCATTCTTTTTACTGTCAATGATATAGCCGGTAACCTCACGGAATCCGCTTCCTTTTACAATCTTCGCAATCATAGCAGGATATGGTTCAGCAGTTCTTCGATTCTTGCCACCTGTACACGGCATTCCAGCTTTGCCGTATCGAACCCTCCGGCATTTGCCTTATGAGCCAGCTGGTTCAGATTGTTCGCCATACCGCATAGCTTACGGATATAGTCGGAATGTTCCGCCGTAAGTCTTTGCCGGACATATCCCTTACGGAAACATTCTCTCAGGTATTCGCTTGCCGATATGCCTGCGCTTCTTGCCCTGCTTTTCAGTGTATAGTAATCCGGTGTCGCCAGTTTCACGGTAACACGGTATTTCAGTTTGTCGGCCGTACTCTTGGGAGGACGGCCGCCCTTGTTGTTTCTTTCTGTATTCTGTTTCTTTTCCATCTGTTGACTATTGTATAAAATGAATGTACTGATTAGACCAGCGGGATGAACCTCTCACTGCGTCCAGTAGTGGGAGCAAGCGGTTTCGGTCTGCCCGAAACACAAACTTGCCCCACTAAAAACCAGAATCTCGCTATTTAGAGCATCTCTGGATATGCTCCTTATAAATCCGGGAGAAATAATACCGTTGTCGGTATCATTTTATGGAGGGGACAGACCTGTTTTTCCGTTTCTGTTCATCATATATTTTCTCGTTTTGTTTGCCATGTTCCGATATATCTCGGAATGAATTGTCTGGCAAAAAAAGAATATAAGTTTCCAATAGTCAAACAGTTGGTCTGGATGTGGCAACAATGTGGCCTATTGCACTTTGCATATAGGGCAATCGGTGTGGAATGCAGTACTTTTCCTGTTTGATGAAACAATGAACTGGGGATTCAAACAGTTACTGATTTATTGACTTGAATATTTACTGACTTAATGTCGTATTGTCGTACTGTAGTAAACATTCATGTCTGTGAATCATTGAAGGAACAATTCTTTGCTTCCTTATTTAGGCAATGGTTTGGAAAAGTAATGAAGTAAGGTTATAGGGAAATAAGTCGTTCCTTATTCATAGTGTCGAACCTTTATTGAATCAGGTTCATAGATATTTTATTCTGTAATTCATTATTGGATGGAATCCCTGATATAGGGATATTTGAAGAAAAGGATATGAAAGTGGCCTCATAACTAAGATAATCAGCGCCACATGCTGCCAGTTAGGCGGAAACCATTGCCTTTCAGAATATATGGCTTTTCTTTGTCGCAAACAACGAAAAAAGAATAAACATCAATCAACAAAAAAGGAAACGATATGGAATTTGTAGGAATAGAAAAACAACTGTTTGAAGAATTGGTGCGTAAGTTTGAATACTTTGAGCATCGGGTCATGGAAATTTGCAACCGGGAAAACGACAGGACGCTACACAAGTGGATGGACAATCAGGACGTATGCCGGTATCTGAACATCTCGCCCCGTACCCTGCAGACACTCCGTGATAACGGTACCTTGCCTTTTTCTCAAATCAATCACAAGATATTCTATAAGCCAGAAGATGTGCAAGGTATCGTCAAGAAAGTTGAGGACAGAAGAAAAGAGGCTCTTTACAGAGGACGTAACATATAACAGTTAAACAATAACCACTAAATCCATAATAACATGAGTGAACTGAGAACAGACAGCAAAGAATGGGTACACCGTATCATGGGAAGTCTTGACCGTATGTTGGTCAGGATTGAAAATCTGACGGTCGGAAACCGTCCCGTACTGGGTGGCGAACGCTATCTGACCGACAAGGAAGCGTCGGCACAATTAAAACTGAGCAGACGTACGCTTCAGGATTATCGTAATGAAGGAAGAATATCTTATTACCAGTTGGGAGGTAAAATCCTTTACCGGGAGAGTGACATAGAGAAAATGCTTCAGGAGAATTATCGGGAAGCATATATGAGTGGTAAATAAAAGATAAGCATAAAGGCTGTGTGCCGGTCTTGATGAACCGATGTCACACAGCCTTTATGCTTGTATGATGAACAATTATAAATCTTCAGGCATGGGGATGACAAGGATAGAGTCACTGCACCGGATTCCGTAGAATACGTCACGAACCCGCCCCTGCTGAGGAACCAGCACACCTTTTTCCACCAAATCTTTTATATCGCGTGCTGCTGTATCCGGTGATACCTTTACACGTTTTGCCCAGTTCTTGGCCGTCAGTTTGCCGGGATAACCGTCCAAATATAAATTCAAGACTTCACGTTGTCGTTCGGACAGGACTGTTTCGGCATGGGTTTGCCAGAATATGGCCTTGTTAAGAACCTTCGACAATGTTTCGTCGGATTGCTCGACGGAACGGAGCAGGCAGTCAAGATACCAGATGATCCATTCAGTAATCTCGCAATCTCCCTTCTGTGTTTTCTCCAATATGTCGTAATACTGTTTTTTATCTTTGTTTATCTGATGTGAGATACTGAAAAAACGCATCTTTGAGTTTTCGGCCTGTGAAAGTGCCATATCAGCAATGGCCCGTCCGATTCGTCCGTTTCCGTCATCGAAAGGATGGATGCAGACAAACCACAAATGGGCTATCGCCGATTTTACATAGCCGTTATGGGCATCTGAATTGAACCAGTCCAGAAACCGATTCATTTCTTCGTCTATTCTTTCAGGAGCAGGCGCTACATAATGTATCTTTTCCCGACCGAACATTCCAGAAATAACTTTCATCTCTCCACTGCGGTATCGAGCTACATCGATTTTCGTTGGACCGCTCCATCCGGTAGGAAACAGGCAGTTGTGCCAGCCGAAGAGTCTTTCATGGGTAAGCGGACTGTTGAAATTGACGGTTGCATCAAGTGCCATTTCCACTACTCCGTCTATATATCGTGAAGATTCGGTCGGATTCGGTAGTTGTACTCCGAGTTTGCGGGCTACAGATGAACGTACCTGTTCATTGTTCAATTCCACTCCTTCAATTTCTGATGATGCAATGATGTCATGAGAGATGGATTCAACTACGGCAGACATCTTGTCGTTAAAACCGATTACACTAAGGCGTCCCATCAGATAACCGGCAGCTTTGTTTACCTTGTTCAGCTTCTCACCGACAAGTTCCTTGTTCCACGAAAAAGAAGGCCATTCTTTATGTTCATGTATATACATAGGCATCACTGTTTTCTGCAAATATACGGTTTTGCGGATAATTAACCGCAAATTTTGCGGCTTATTATCCGCATGAAATAGTAAAATCAATATTTATCAGCATTTTAGATATGACTTATGATTTCCATTCACCATGCAGATAACCATTGACTTTTCAGACTGGAACAGTCTGCTTATTATATACTCACGTAATTGTTGTGCCGGATAAATATTAATCTGAAAGGCAAGCGCAAATATCATTTCCAGGTTATAGACTACCTGATACCCCTCTTTTAACGGAATACGTTGTTCTGCGGTGAATGGTTGCAATATCCCAAGTTTATATATTCTTCTTTTCGCTGCTCGTAAGGTCGGTGCAACCACATTGAGCAAGCCGACAAGTTCGGCTTCGTCCATACGAATCTTATCAGGATGGACAGCAGGAATAACAATCCTGCCGTCTTCCGTTATATGGATAATTTCTCTTTTCATAAGTTACAGGCAATTTGAAAGTACATCCCTTACATTATTCATATCTTTCAGAATGGAACTGTCGAGTACCCTTGCATAGTGTTGCGTCATCTTGATATTGGAGTGGCCGAGCATTTTGGCTACATTCTCAATGCTGACTCCATTGGCCAAACAGACAGATGTGGCGTACGAGTGACGGGCGGTGTGTGTAGTCAGGTTCTTCTTTATCAGGCACAGGTCGGCAATCTCTTTCAGGTAGCTGTTCATCTTCTGATTGCAGGGAACAGGCAGCAATACTCCTTTCTTTTTGCAGGCAGGATAATCTGCATATTTCCTCAGGATTTCCAAAGGAATATCCAGCAGCGGAATGTTACACATGTTCTTTGTTTTCTGACGTGACTTCCTGATCCACAGATTGCCGTTATTGTCTTTTACAATATGCTCAGAGGAAAGTTGTTGCACGTCGATGAAAGCCAGACCGGTAAAGGCGGCGAAAATAAAAACATCACGGACTACGGTGATTCGCTCCAGAGGAAACTCCTTGTGGTAGATGGTCAGCAGTTCGTCCATGGTAAGAAATTCACGGATTACTTCTTTTTCGTGGAACTTGATACCGATAAACGGATCCTTGGCTATCCATTCATTGGCCAGTGCCAGATTGGTAATCTTCTTCAGACACTTCATATAACGGATGACGGTATTCTGCTGACATTCCTTTTCCGTCTTCAGATAAAATTCGAAGGCACGTACCAGTTCACCGTTAACTTCCGCTAGCGGCAGATCATCCTTTCCGTATTTCTGTCTGATAAGTTCGACAAGATAGCGCTTGCAGCTTTCATAACGGCGAACGGTAATCAGGGCGTAGTCTTTCCCGACCAGGGAACGGCATTGGTCATTGTGCTCCTGTATGGTACCGATGAGGGTGCGTACCGCTTCCGGTTCTTTGTCCTGTCCGAAAAATATTTCCTGTAACAGACGTGCCGTTATAGGCTGGTTCTGTTCTTCCAGCTCACAAAAAATCTGATGTAACTTGATTCTCGCATTTTCGATGTAGGCATTCAGGTCGCATGATTTGCGGCTTTTGCCTCTGGCGGATTCCTTTGCCTGACTCCAGAGAGACGGGTCAATGCTTTTGCGGATGTTGTTTTCAACTCGCGTACCATCTACAGTGATACGCATACACACGGATGCTTCTCCGTTTTTCAGCAGCTTGGTCTTCTTCAAGAAGAAAAGCACATTGAATGAATTTCTTTTCATTTTTCCTACAGTTTTTAGTTTGTACAAAAGTAGGAAACCGAACCCGTTTTCTTGCTATGCAAAATATTGACAATCAGTGAAAAAGAGCCTAATTCGAGGCCGTCTCAAAATAAACCTTGAGATGGCCTCTGTCGTTTCATATCAGATTGAAGTCGTTTGGATTTTTCCTCAAAAAGGAATTTACAAGTTTCCTTCTACAGATTTCACGTTTTACACC
>OHLH01001068.1_pt1 | contig 15403 bp, 12 predicted proteins | sample 1569061 | NCBI WGS metagenome assembly OHLH01 (sample SAMEA3879603, study PRJEB24766) | human gut metagenome | biome: human-associated habitat; feature: feces | place: USA | collected 1985/1987
CCATAATAAATGTATTAATCAGGTTTAATATATAATGACGTGTAAATATAGTGTTTTTTTATTTTCGTAATATCAGAAAATATTTTGTTTAAAAAAGAAAGAGGCTTCGATCATGATATGTGAGTTAAGGCATAATGGCTTATCAAGCATTCTCTTGGTAAAGTAACCAAGACATGAAACGAGAACTGACGAAATAGATTGGGAAAATTTGAAACCGCTTTTCAACCTTTGTAGTGTCAGGACAACGGTCGTCCCGGCAAGCCAATCCGCTTAATGTGTGGGTTCACTACCTTATAAATGAGTGTTTATATATGGATATACGGGTTTATCGGAGGCACACGAAAGAATGGATATATAAATGGATATATAAAGAGAAGATAACTGAGAAAGTAAGATAAAAAGCGAGAAGTAAAAGCAAAGGGACAAGAAGGAAATTAACTCTTCACTTTTATTTTTCAATAAATGAAAGTATGTTTCATTATATTATACCGCATCCGGATTCAACACGACTACTTCAACGGACGTTTCTGACAACAATCGTACACGTTAAATATTTAAATAGAGAACAATATGGGAGAATATAAGACACCCGGCGTTTACATCAAGGAGAAAAACGCTTTCGGAAACTCCGTAGTGGTAGCCGAAACCGCCATCCCGGTATTCATCGGGCTGACCGAAAAAACACAGAATGGAACGGAATCCTTACAGAACAAACCTGTCCGGATTTCATCGATGCTGGAATATGAACTGTATTTCGGAGGACCGCAGATACACCGCTTTGACATAGCTGTAACGGATGCAGTCACGGAATCGGCCACAGCTTCAGTGAAATTTGGAGAAAAAATACTTCAGGCGACACTGAACAACAAACATTGTACGCTGTACTATCACATGAGGCTGTTCTTCGCAAACGGCGGCGGCACCTGCTATATTGTGTCGGTGGGCGATTATGCCACGGGTACCCTCGACAAGGATATCGTGAACAATAGGGTATTGCCTGCGCTGGAAATGGAAGCGGGAATTACCCTACTCGTCATTCCCGAAGCGGTGGAAACAAACGGATATGCCGACTTCTACACGACCATGCTGTCACACTGCGCCGCAAACAACCGTTTCGCCATTCTGGATGTGCCCCAAAACGGGAATATGGAAGACTTCCGCACCAAGGTGGGGAACAATTTCCTGGCCTATGGAGCCGCCTATTATCCGTGGCTGGAAACAACGGTTTTGTCGGACAACGACATTGACGGGGAGGTGATGAACCTGGATATCTCCAAAGATTTTAAAACCGGCAATGACCAGCTTGATGCTTATATACAGGGAGAAACCGACGAAATAAAGAAGAATGACAGCGACGGGCCTTTGCATCGCAACAACCTGCACAATGCACTGATGCAGAACCTTCCTGAATACAGGGCGCTGGCAAAGAAAATCAAGGACTACCTGAACCTGCTTCCGCCTTCGGCAGCCATGGCCGGACTATACAAAATGGTAGACCAGACCCGCGGCGTATGGAAAGCGCCGGCAAACGTCTCACTGAACTACGTGGACAGACCGGCGAAAGACCTTGACGATGACGAGCAGGCCAACCTGAACACCCCGATGACGGGAAAGGCAATCAACGTGATACGCATGTTCCGTGGAGAAGGCGTAAAGGTGTGGGGAGCACGCACACTGGACGGCAACTCGCTGGACTGGCGGTATATCAACGTGCGACGTACGGTGAGTTTCCTGGAGATTTCGGTGAAGAACGCCGCACGTGCCTACGTGTGCGAGCCGAACGACGCGAATACCTGGAGCAACATGAAGAGCATGATAGAGAATTTCTTGCGCATTGTGTGGAAATATGGCGGACTGGCCGGAGCCACTCCAGAAGACGCATTCGAAGTACATGTGGGATTGGGCGACACGATGACGGGTGATGACATACTGGAAGGTATCCTGCGCATCACCGTACTGGTGGCAATGACGCATCCCGCCGAATTCATCGAAATCACTTTCCAACAGCAAATGCAGAAGAGCTGATAAAAACAGATAATCAATGGTATGACCGATAACGAATATCTATCTCGAACGTAGACGACATTTCCTGCAGCGAGGTGTCGGGCCTGGAAACGGTATTCGAGGAAATCACTTATCGCGCAGGCGACAGTCTGGTGTTCACCCTGCTGAAAATGCCGGGACTGAGAAAGACGGGCGACCTTTTATGAGAGATTCTTGTTCTTGGAAGATGGATTTCTCGGCGAAAAGGTGTAAAAATCAAAGAAAAAAGCCGATATTCGCAATTACAAACTTCACAAAGAGAACAAGGTTATACACAAATATGGAAAGAAAAACAGCACTAATCACGGGTATCACAGGACAGGACGGTTCCTTCCTGGCTGAGTTTTTATTGGAAAAAGGATATGACGTACACGGCACCATCCGCCGCTCGTCGGTAGACTTCCGCGAACGTATCGCGCATCTGGAGGGGAAACCGAACTTCCATCTGCATTATGCGGACCTGACGGACTCGATGAGTATGCTACAGGTGGTGAGCAAGGTGCGGCCTACGGAAATATACAACCTGGCGGCACAGAGCCATGTGCAGGTGAGCTTCGACTCGCCGGAGTTTACGGCCAACGTGGATGCCACGGGGGTGCTCCGGGTGCTGGAGGCGGTCCGTCTATGCGGACTGACGGACACGTGCCGCATTTATCAGGCGTCTACTTCGGAACTTTATGGGAAGGTGAAGGAGGTGCCGCAGAACGAGAACACGCCGTTTCATCCGTACAGCCCGTATGCGGTGGCCAAACTGTATGGTTACTGGATTGTGAAGGAATACCGCGAGGCGTATCACATGTTCTGCTGCTCGGGTATCCTGTTCAACCATGAATCGGAACGCCGCGGGGAGACGTTCGTGACGCGTAAGATTACGCTGGCGGCGGCACGCATCGCACAGGGAAAGCAGGAGAAGCTGTATCTGGGCAATCTGGATTCGCTGCGTGACTGGGGGTATGCCAAGGATTACGTGGAATGTATGTGGATGATTCTGCAACATAAGACGCCGGAGGATTTTGTCATCGCGACGGGCGTGCAGCATTCGGTACGGGAATTCTGCTACCTGGCTTTCAAATATGTGGGCATCGAACTGGAATTCAGGGGTAAGGGTATCGACGAAAAGGGATACGATAAGGCTACCGGCAAGTGTCTGGTGGAAGTGAGCGAAGACTTCTATCGTCCGACTGACGTGGTGAACCTTTGGGGTGACCCGACCAAGGCGAAGGCGAAACTGGGATGGAACCCGACCAAGACTTCTTTCGAGGAACTGATCAACATCATGGTGGATTCAGATATGGCGAAGGTAGCTGTAGAAAAGGCGGGCGAAGAAATCCGTACGAACCTAGCAGAATACCTGGAGAAAGGAATCGTGAAGTAATTAATAATGAGCAATTAATAATTAAAACGGGATTTTTCTACTAAGAAACGGAGGTTTTAGTATGTTGGATAAATCAGCAAAGATATATGTAGCGGGACACCACGGACTGGTGGGTTCCGCTATCTGGAACAACCTCAAGGAAAGAGGATATAACAACCTGGTGGGACGCTCACACAAGGAACTGGATCTGCTGGACCCGGTGGCCGTAAAGGCGTTCTTTGATGAGGAAAAGCCGGATGCCGTGATTCTGGCTGCCGCACACGTGGGGGGCATCATGGCCAACCTGCACTACCGGGCGGACTTCATCTACCAGAACCTGCAGATTCAGCAGAACGTGATCGGCGAGAGTTTCCGCCACGGGGTGAAGAAGCTGCTCTTCCTGGGAAGCACGTGTATTTATCCGCGCGAGGCGCCGCAACCGATGAAGGAGGAGGTGCTCCTCACCTCTCCGCTGGAGTATACGAACGAACCGTATGCCATCGCGAAGATTGCGGGACTGAAGATGTGTGAGAGTTTCAACCTGCAGTATGGCACGAACTACATCGCGGTGATGCCGACGAACCTCTATGGTCCGAACGACAATTTCCATCTGGAGAACAGCCACGTGCTGCCGGCCATGATCCGCAAGATTTACCTGGCCAAATGCCTGAACGAGGGCGACTGGGCTGCGGTACGCAAGGACATCGACCTGCGTCCGGTGAGCGTGACGCGTAATGGAAAGAAATTTGTGGTGGACGGGACATCGGACGAGAAGGACATTACGGAGGTGCTGGCGCACTACGGCATAGCCGCCGAAGCGGTGACGCTCTGGGGTACCGGAAAGCCGCTGCGTGAGTTCCTGTGGAGCGAGGAGATGGCGGACGCGAGTGTGCATGTACTGTTGAACGTGGACTTCAAGCAGACGTACGACGGCTCGGTGAAGAATGCCGACGGCATCACGGAAGTCCGCAACTGCCACATCAATGTGGGTACGGGCAAGGAGCTGTCCATCCGTGAGGTGGCGGAAAAAATCATGAAGGAAATCGGCTTCAAGGGGGAACTGCGCTGGGATGCGTCGAAACCGGACGGCACGCTGCGCAAGCTGACGGATGTGAGCAAGCTGCACAGCCTGGGATGGCACCACAAGGTGGAAATCGACGAAGGTATCCACCGCTTGTATGAATGGTACCTGAAAGGGATTTGCATTAACCATCAGACGGTTTGAATAAATAAAAAAGATGAAAAGATATTGTCAGACACTGGAGCTCTATGACGACAAGGAGCTGATTGAGGCCTACGTGGCAGCACATGCGCACGTGTGGGAGGAAGTGAAGGCGGGCATCCGCGAAGTGGGTATTACCGACATGCAGATTTACATCGACGGGAACCGTCTGTTCATGATTATGGACACGACGGACGATTTTGATATGGAACGGGATTATGCGCGGCTGGCTACCCTGCCCCGTCAGGCAGAATGGGAAGCGCACATGGCGAAGTTCCAGAAAGCCGCGCCGGGTACCACCTCACAGGAGAAATGGAGACTGATGGAACGGATATTCAAGCTGTAAGTCAATTAATAATTAAAAATTAAAAACGAGTAGGTGTTTTCCATTCACTATCATTGTTAATTCTTCATTATTAATTATTCATTCTTCATTATTAATTGGCCAAAATGAAAAAGTTACTGTCATTGCCACCGAATCTGGTGGAATGTTTTCACGATATCATGCACGCGGACCACAAGGAGTGGTTCTGCACGTCGGACCCGGTGGGAAGGAAACTGGGCTCAGGGGGCGGTACGGCCTGGCTGCTGGATGCCTGCCGGAAGGAAGAAGGTGACAAAACCGGACTGGCTGACTGGCTGGCGAAGGAGAAGCGTATCCTGCTGCACGCGGGGGGACAGAGCCGGCGGTTGCCGGGCTATGCGCCTTCGGGAAAGATTCTGACACCGATTCCGGTGTTCCGCTGGGCACGGGGACAACGGCTCACACAGAACTTGCTGTCACTGCAACTGCCCTTGTACGAGGAAATCATGGAACGGGCTCCGGAAGGGCTGCACACACTGATTGCGAGTGGCGACGTGTACATCCGGGCTACTCAGCCGCTGCAGGACATTCCGGACGTGGACGTGGTATGTTACGGCTTGTGGGTAGACCCCGAGCTGGCAAAGAACCACGGGGTGTTCGTGTCTTCGCGAAAGGAGCCGGAGAAGCTGGACTTCATGCTGCAAAAACCGAGCGTGGAGGAAATGGCGGGGCTGATGCAGGACTACCTGTTCCTGATGGACATCGGCATCTGGCTGCTGAGCGACCGCGCCGTGGAACTGATGGTGAAACATTCCACAGATAAAAACGGGGACGTGACGTTCTACGACATGTATTCGGAATTCGGACTGGCACTGGGGGCGCACCCACGCATCGTGGATGAGGAGCTGAACAGCCTGAAGGTGGCCATCCTGCCGCTGCCGGGCGGAGAATTCCATCACTACGGCACGAGCTGGGAGATGATTTCGTCGACACTGGCGGTGCAGAACTGCGTGGTGGACCAGCGGGCCATCATGCATTACAAGGTGAAGGCGCATCCGGCCATGTTTGTCCAGAATGCGGAACTGCAGCTCAAACTGACGGCAGAAAACGCAGAGACTTGGATTGAAAACAGCTTTATTGCCAAGGGGTGGCAGCTGCACAGCCAAAACATCATCACGGGGGTGCCGCGCAACGACTGGGCGTTGAAGGTGCCGGAAGGGGTGTGCATCGACGTGGTACCGATGGGCGAAAAGGAGTTTGTGGCCCGGCCCTATGGTTTCAACGATAAATTCAAGGGGAGCCTGAAGGAGGCCTCTACCCTCTTCCTGGGCCGTCCGGTGACGGAATGGCTGGCGGAAAGAGGGCTGGCCGCGGAAGATATCAGGGGGTATGAAGACCTGCAATCGGCGGCCGTCTTCCCGGTGACGGACTCAATAGCAGACCTGGGCACGGTGCTGCAATGGATGACGGACGGCGGACAGGGTGAAGCCGGGCAGGCCATCTGGCTGAAGGCCCGGAAGGTATCGGCCGACGAGATTTCGGCATACGCCAACCTGCGACGGCTGTTTGCCCAGCGGGAAATGTTCCGGAAGGAGGACTGGAGCCTGCTGGCCCGGAACGAGGAACGGAGCGTGTTCTATCAGGTGGACTTGCTGGAGGCAGCCGAGGAATTTGCCAAGGGGGGCATCGCCTTGCCGGGAGAACTGCCGGAGGGGTCTCCCCTGCTGAAACGAATCAGCGACGCGATGTTCCGCGCAAGGGTGCTGGAACTGGAAGAGAAACCGGAGGCGAAGGCGATGGAGGAACGGGCGTTCGGACTGATGCGGCAGGGACTGACCGGCACGATGGATTACCGCCAGCAGCCGAAGCTCTCGGTGTATGCCGACCAGATTGTGTGGGGCCGAAGCCCGGTGCGCATCGACATTGCGGGGGGATGGACGGACACCCCGCCCTACAGCCTGATGGAGGGGGGAAACGTGGTGAACCTGGCCATCGAACTGAACGGACAGCCGCCGCTGCAGGTGTACGTGAAACCGTCGAGGGAACACCGCATCATCCTACGTTCCATCGACCTGGGAGCCATGGAGGTGGTTTCTACCTACGAGGAACTGAAGGATTTCTGCAAGGTGGGATCGCCGTTCTCCATTCCGAAGGCGGCACTGACGCTGGCGGGGTTCCATCCGGATTTCTCGACGGAGCATTTCGACTCGCTGGAGGCACAGCTGAAGGCGTTCGGCACGGGCATCGAGGTGACGCTGCTCTCGGCCATCCCGGCGGGTTCGGGACTGGGCACAAGCTCGATTCTGGCGGCCACGGTACTGGGGGCGCTGAATGACTTCTGCGGCCTGAACTGGGACAAGCAGGGCATCGGCAGCCGCACACTGATACTGGAACAACTGCTCACCACGGGCGGCGGATGGCAGGACCAGTATGGAGGGGTGCTGCATGGCGTGAAGCTGCTGCAGACGCAGCCGGGCTGGCACCAGGAACCGAAGGTACGCTGGCTGCCGGACTACCTGTTCACAAGCGACGAGTACCGGAAATGCCACCTCTTGTATTATACGGGCATTACGCGTACGGCCAAGGGCATCCTGGCGGAGATTGTGAAGGGGATGTTCCTCAACTCGAACCGTCACCTGCACTTGCTGGAGCAGATGAAGGGGCATGCCATGGACATGTACGACGCCATCCTACGGAATGATTTCGAGGGCATGGGACGGCTCATACGGAAGACATGGAAGCAGAACCAGCTGCTGGACGAGGGTACGAACCCGCCGGCGGTACAGGCACTGACGGAACGGATTGACGACCTGTGCCTGGGCTACAAGCTGCCGGGGGCCGGTGGAGGAGGCTACCTGTACATGGTGGCCAAAGACCCGGATGCGGCGCTGCGTATCCGCCAGCTGCTGACGGAGAACCGCCCCAACGACCGGGCACGCTTCGTGGAAATGAGTTTGTCGGACAAAGGACTGGAAATCAGTAGAAGCTGACATGGAAAAGATTGGATGGGCGCTTCACTCCGGCAGAGACTTGCTTTTCTGCGAATTATTCGCTTTCTTTGTGCAACTTATTATGACCTAGAAATATGAGCAACTTACATATCGCCGTAGCTGGTACAGGCTACGTGGGCTTGTCTATTGCGACTCTGCTGGCACAGCATCATCGGGTGACGGCAGTGGACGTGATTCCGGAGAAGGTGGAGAAAATCAACCACCGTATCAGTCCGATTCAGGACGAATATATCGAGAAATATCTGGCGGAGAAGGAACTGGACCTGACGGCTACTCTCGACGGGGCGGCGGCCTACAAGGACGCGGACTTCGTGGTGATTGCAGCACCTACCAACTATGACCCGGTGAAGAATTATTTCGACACGAGCCATGTGGAGGAAGTAATCGACCTGGTGCTGGAGGTGAACCCGGATGCGGTGATGGTCATCAAGAGTACCATTCCGGTGGGATACTGCCGGAGCCTGTACGTGAAGTATGCGGAAAAGTTCCGCAACACTCCTGCCCTCGCCGGAAAGAAATTCAACCTGCTGTTCTCGCCGGAGTTCCTGCGCGAAAGCAAGGCGCTGTATGACAACCTCTACCCCAGCCGCATCATCGTGGGGTATCCGAAACTGATTGCGGGACTGAAGGAGGAAAATGAGGCCATCCAGGCCATCGCGGGAGAAGATCTGGAGGGAAAAGCGCATGAGTTCGCGGCATTGCTGCAGGAAGGAGCCATCAAAGAGCACATCGACACCCTGTTCATGGGCCTGAAGGAGGCGGAAGCGGTGAAACTGTTTGCCAATACGTATCTGGCCCTGCGTGTGAGCTACTTCAACGAGCTGGACACGTATGCCGAGGTGAAGGGGCTGGACACACAGGCCATCATCCAAGGTATCTGTCTGGACCCGCGCATCGGCATGCATTACAACAATCCGAGCTTCGGCTACGGAGGATACTGTCTGCCAAAGGATACCAAGCAACTGCTGGCCAATTATGCGGATGTGCCGGAGAACCTGATTCATGCCATCGTGGAAAGTAACCGCACGCGAAAGGATTTCATCGCAGACCAGGTGTTGAAGAAAGCGGGATATTATGATTACTACAACCGGGGGGATTATAATCCGGCCAGGGAGAAGGAATGTGTGGTCGGAGTGTTCCGTCTGACCATGAAATCGAACAGCGACAATTTCCGTCAGAGCAGTATCCAGGGGGTGATGAAGCGCATCAAGGCCAAAGGGGCTACGGTGATTATCTATGAACCGACGCTGGAAGACGGCACAACGTTCTTCGGCTCGCGGGTGGTGAACAACCTGGAAACTTTCAAGAAACAGGCGGATGCCATCATTGCCAACCGCTACGATACCTGTCTGGACGACGTGAAGGAGAAGGTGTACACACGGGATATTTTCAGGAGGGATTGAGCCACGGGTCTCACAGCCGCGTGCCGACGCTGGAAAATATATTTTTTGCAATGTAGGCATTTTTTATGTCAAAACATATAAAGAAGCACCTCTCAATAAAAATTCTACAGTAAATAGATATGTTTTACGGCTTTCTTTCCTACCTTTGCTGGCGAATAGTAGAAAAAATATGAATTTATCTAAATCTATTTTACTTCTTTTTCTTGCCACCCCAGTACTGGCGCAAGAAAATTCCCAGGAATTCCAATATCGAGTAGAGATGTCGGGAACAGTGTCGACGGGCACGTATGCACCACTCTGGCTGACGGCCAACCGGTTTGGTATGGAAAGTGAGAAACCTAACAGCGGGTACTTGAGGGCTGGATTGGAATGGCACAAGCCTCTACGCAAGGGATGGCGGATTGATGCCGGACTGGACTTGGCGGGAGGAGTGAAACAAACCTCGGACTTCTGGATTCAGCAGGCATACGCGGATTTCTCATGGAAAATGCTGACTCTGAGCGTAGGAAGCAAGGAGAGAATGGGATTTCCGCTGGAAAAGAACAGTGAACTAACCAGCGGCTGGATGGCTGAAGGCCCGAACATGCGGCCGATACCACAGATTAGAGGGGAAATCAAGGACTATCTGTCCATACCGGGCACCCGCCAATGGCTGGCTTTCAAAGGGCACCTGGCGTATGGTATATTTACCGACGGACACTGGCAGGAGGATTTCTGCGGAGTGAACCAGAAATATGCCAAAAAAGTGATGTATCACAGCAAATCATTGATGTTCCGGCTGGGAAACAAGGAGAAGCTGCCCGTAGAGTTTGAGTTCGGTCTGTTCATGGCCACCCAGTTCAGTGGCGACCAATACCAGAAACTGGCCGACGGAAGCTCCAAGCAGATTACTGACATGCCCGACGGACTGAAATCGTACTGGCATGCCTTCTTCCCTACCGCGGGGGGCAGTGATACCCCGGAAGGTGAACAGGTGAACGTGGAAGGGAACATGCTGGGAAGCTGGAATTTCGGCCTGAACTTTTACGCAGGCGACTGGAAAATCAGGGCTACTTTAGACCACTACTTCGAGGATCATTCGCAGATGTTCTGGGAATACGGACGATGGAAAGACGGACAGCTGGGCATCGAGGTGTATCTCCCGAAAAACAAATGGGTATCGGCGGTGCTTTGGGAAGGTATCAGCACGAAGGATTCTTCCGGCCCGATTCTGTATGACGGCTTCTGGGGGTCTTTCTCCGACTTGCAGATGAGCGGCGGAGACGATTATTACAACCACTATATTTATCAGGCATGGCAGCACTATGGACAAGGAATCGGAAACCCGCTGCTGGCAGGGCCTGTCTATAATCAGGACGGAAGCATCTGCTTCAAGAGCAACCGGATGAAAGCGCAGCATGTGGGCATCTCCGGCAATCCGTCGGAAGAATGGAAATGGCGGCTCATCGCCTCGTATGCACGGCATTGGGGAAGATATTCCAGTCCGCTGGACAAGGTGCGCAAACAGTTCAACAGCATGGCCGAAGTGACTTACCTGCCCCAATGGGCCAAGGGCTGGAGCGTAAGTGCCGCACTGGGAATAGACCGTGGAAATTACTTGGGAAACAGCACAGGAGGAATGATTACACTTAGAAAAACTGGAGGACTTGGCAAATGAAAAGAGGAACATATATTATAATCATGATGGCCATCGGACTGGCAATGGCCTTTAGCGGTTGCAAAAAGGCACCGATAAACTCCGATGTGGAAGGACTCTGGATACTGGAACAGTTCACCCTAACGGAAACCGGGGAAACCGTGAAGTGCGAAAGATTGTACTACAGCATTACGCGCATGGTGACGGAGGTAGCCGAAAAGCAAGGCAGTAAAGGCTATGGAGCCTATATCGGACGCACAGAATACCGGAACAACGAGACGCAGCTGGTGGTGAAAGACTTCAAAGTACGAAAATCGACCAGTGATACGGGAGAGGATGCACCGGTAGAAAAGCTGAAGCATTTCGGTATCGACAACCAAAAGGAAACAGTGTTTGAGATAGTTAAATGTAACGGGGAAAAAATGACACTGGAATCAGACTATGCGCGTCTGGAATTTAGAAAATTCTAAAAATATTCAGAAAAATTTCAGTTCTATAGTTGGAAAAGAGAGAAAAAAGGTCTTATTTTACAAACAACACCCTTAAACTAACCGAACAATATGAAAACAAGGTATGATTCATATAACGAATGGGTAAGCCTGTTCGTCACCAGTTTTGAAACATTATTAGCCGGAGGACTTTTCTATCTGTTCTTTGATTGGGTTAAAGATTCTTCATGGCATAAAGTCCTAAATGTACCTTACTACCAGGCTATACTCACCATAATGCTATGTTATTTCATCGCCTCCCGACAGATTGGCGTCATTCTTTATAGACGAAAGATTTACACCTATCAGATTATCACCCGAATATTCAAAACGGTGGTCTTATTCGGAGTCATTTCGGGCATTGTGCTGGAAATAGGAAAATTCATGGATACTTGGTCACTCTTTTATCTAGTGTATTTACTCATTCTATTTCTATGTATCGGAGGACTACGAACGTTTCTACGAACAATGTTGAAAAGATATCGTTCAAGAGGTGGAAACGTAAGATACGTCGTACTGGTAGGTAGTGCAGACAACAATCTGGAGCTATACCATGAACTGACCGACCAAGATTGGGCAGGATACCGAGTGAATGGGTATTTTGACTTCGAACCAAATCCAAATTTTCCGAAAGAATGTCCCTATTTGGGAAAACCACAGGAAGTGATACCTTATCTGGAAGGAAATGGAAAAAATCACTACTTGTTCTGCTGTCTGCCTTCGAAAGACCATGAGATAATACATCCCATCATCGATTACTGCGAGAACCACTTGGTACATTTCTATAGCGTGCCCAATATCCGTACGTACCTGCATAAGCGAATGTATTTCAACATGATGGGAAGTGTACCATATCTGAGTCTGCGGGAAGATCCGTTGAGCCAGACAGGCAACAAGATGCTGAAAAGGGCGTTCGACATCGTATTCTCATTGCTCTTCCTTTGCACTATCTTCCCCTTCATCCTGATTATCGTAACGATTATCACGAAGCTGACCATGCCGGGACCGGTGTTTTTCAAGCAGAAGCGAAACGGATTGAACGACAAGGAATTCTATTGCTACAAATTCCGCAGCATGAAGGTGAACGCGCAGGCGGATACCTTGCAGGCCACCAAGGATGACCCCCGAAAGACACGCTGGGGAAACATCATGCGAAAGACGAACATCGACGAGCTGCCGCAGTTTATCAATGTGCTGAAAGGTGACATGAGTATCGTCGGACCACGACCGCACATGCTGAAACACACAGAAGAGTACTCCAAGCTTATCAACAAATACATGGTGCGTCATTTCGTGAAACCGGGTATCACAGGATGGAGTCAGGTGACAGGTTACCGTGGCGAAACCAAGGAGCTGAAAGACATGGAAGGCCGTGTGAGAGGTGACATCTGGTACATCGAACACTGGAGCTTCGGACTGGACCTGTTCATCATCTACAAGACGGTGGCCAATGCGATACATGGAGAAAAGAATGCATACTAATAACTACTAACTATTTTATTAAATAAAAACCGATATGATTATAGCTGTTGATTTTGACGGAACGATTGTGGAACACCGATATCCAGAAATCGGAAAAGAAATTCCTTTTGCAATAGATACTTTAAAGATGTTACAAAAAGAAGGACACAGATTGATTTTGTGGTCGGTCAGAGAGGATGAGCTGCTCAATGAAGCAGTGGAATTTTGCCGTCAGCGAGGATTGGAGTTCTATGCCGTAAATACAAACTATCCGGAGGAACAAACCGGACATCAATATTTCTCCCGAAAGTTAAAAGCGGATGTGTTTATCGACGACCGCAATGTGGGGGGACTCTTCGACTGGAACAGTATTTATCGTATCATCCATTACCGCATCAAATTGGCCGACCTGGTGGATGAAACACTTGACGACAAGCTCGGTGAGGCTGTGGAAAAGAGAAAACAAGAAAAGAAGAAGAAACAGAGCCTGCTAGGGAAATTGTTCGGATAAATGCAGGTTGTCACACTGCACAACAATCGCCCTGACCGACCTGGCGATGATATGAATCATATAAAAAGCTGTTTCCAGCCTGGAGCCATCCGGCAGGAAACAGCTTTTTCTTTCCGTTTTATATGAAATTCATTCTACATAGAGCACCAGTCCCTTGAGGTATTCTCCTTCGGGATGGTAGATATTGACCGGATGGTCGCCCGGCTGTGTGAGCTGGTGAAGGATGCGCACGCTGCGTCCGCTCTGGGCGGCGGCGGTGAACACGGCATTGCGGAAATCCTGCTTGCTGACTACCTGCGAACAGGAGAAGGTGAAGAGGATGCCGCCCGGACGGATTTTCTCGAAAGCCTTGGCATTGAGCTTGGTGTAGCCGCGCAAGGCATTGCGGAGGGCGTCACGGTGCTTGGCAAAGGCCGGCGGGTCGAGAATAATCAGGTCGTACTGGTCGCCCATGCGGTCGAGGAACTTGAAGGCATCTTCCGCAAACGCCTGGTGACGGGTGTCGCCGGGAAAGTTGAGGGCCACGTTCTCGTTGGTCAGGTCGATGGCCTTGGCGGAACTGTCCACGGAATGTACCAGATTGGCTCCGCCGCGCATGGCATAGAACGAGAAGCCGCCGGTGTAACAGAACATGTTGAGCACATTGCGGCCCTTGGCATAGCGTTCCAGCAGGGCACGGTTCTCACGCTGGTCGACGAAGAAGCCGGTCTTCTGCCCCTTGAGCCAGTCGACATGGAACTTCAGTCCGTTTTCCATGGCCACGTTCTCCGGACTGCCTCCCTTGAGGAAGCCGTTTTCTGTGGCCAGCAAATCCGCCTTGAAAGGCAGTGTGGTTTCCGATTTATAATAGATATGCTGGATGACGTCGCCCATCACCTCTTCAAGGGCATCGGCCACCGCCATACGGTCGAGGTGCATGCCGGCAGAGTGTGCCTGCATGACGGCGGTATGGTCGTACACGTCGATGATAAGTCCGGGGAGATTATCGCCTTCCCCATGCACCAGACGGTACGTGTTGTTGCGGGGATTGCCAATCAGGCCCAGGGCACAGCGGAGGTCCTTGGCCACCCGCAGACGGCGTACCCAGTAGTCATGGTCGATGGGTTCCTGGCGGAAGGACAGCACGCGCACGGCGATGCTGCCTATCTGGAAATGTCCGCAGGCAATGAACTCCTTCTTCGAGGTATAGACATCGACCACCTCACCTTCTTCCGGCTCTCCTTCCACGCGGGCAATGGCACCGGAAAAGACCCAGGGGTGAAAACGCTTGAGCGATTCTTCCTTCCCGGGTTTGAGAAATACTTTCTTATAGCTCATTTGTATGGTTTAAGTTATTAATCGTCGAGAATATTTTCGGGGGCTTCAGGGCGTATCACCCGGTATTTTCCTGTCCGGCGAAGCTCTTCCAAGTACTCATAGATGCGCACACAGGCCCAGGCATCGGTCGCGGCATACAGCTGCTGCGCCTCGGTCAGGGTGTCGGCCTCCCAGTTGGACAGGCGCTGGCTCTTGGAAATCTTTTCGTGGAAAAGGAGGGCATAAATCTTCTGCAAGCTCTTCTCCTCCAGTCCGAAAGCCGTGACATAATCCTGCAGCTCCACCCAGTTTCCGGTACGCGGGTCCTTGCGGTTGCGGCGGCGCAGCATGGCGAAATCGTCCTTCAGCGAGAGGCCGATTTTCAGCACGTCGTTCTGCAGAAAGTCTTCGAGGAAGTCGGGCAGGCCCAGGTGATTCAGGCGAAAGAGGAAGCAGGTGTCGTAAGTAGAGACCTGCAGCAGGGCCACATTGTTGACGGTCCCCTTCCGGAACGACGGACGAGTTTCGGTATCGATGCCCACCAGTACATGCGTGTTGAGGTAGTCGATGGCCTTGCGGGCATCCGCCTCGGTATAAATTATAAAAATGCGGCCGGGAAAAGAAACTTTGGGCAGTTCGGCAACCATTTTCTTGTCTATCTTGCTCTGTATTTC
>OHLH01001071.1_pt1 | contig 15381 bp, 14 predicted proteins | sample 1569061 | NCBI WGS metagenome assembly OHLH01 (sample SAMEA3879603, study PRJEB24766) | human gut metagenome | biome: human-associated habitat; feature: feces | place: USA | collected 1985/1987
GGCGGGATGTTGGTGGCCATACCAACGGCAATGCCCTGACTACCGTTGACCAGCAGGTTCGGGAAGCGGCAGGGCAGCACGCTGGGCTCCTTTTTGGTCTCGTCAAAGTTGGGGTCCCAGTCGATGGTATCCTTCTCGATATCGGTCAGCATCTCCACCGCCATGCGGCTCATGCGGGCCTCGGTGTAACGATAAGCAGCCGGGGGGTCGCCGTCCACAGAACCAAAGTTACCCTGACCATCCACCAGCGGATAGCGCAGCGAGAAGTCCTGTGCCAGACGTACCATGGCATCGTAGACCGATGCGTCGCCGTGGGGGTGGTAGGAGCCCAGCACCGCACCAACGGTGTCGGCAGATTTGCGGTATGCATGGCTGGGGTCGTTGCCGCGCTCGTGCATGGTGTACAGGATGCGGCGGTGGACGGGTTTCAAGCCGTCCCGCACATCGGGCAGGGCGCGGGACACGATGACCGACATGGAATAATCCAGGAAGGCCGTTTCGATCTCCTTTTTGACGTCGCGGATGATCTTTTTGGTTCCGCTGCCCGGTATCATCACATAATCTTCTTCCATTTGTTCCTCCGTGTCTTACACGTCCAGCTTTGCGTACTGGGCGTTGGTCTCGATAAAGCGGCGGCGGGGCTCCACCTGATCACCCATCAGGATGGTAAAGGCTTCATCGGCCTTTTCGGCATCCTCGATGGTGATCTGCACGATGACCCGGTTGTCCGGGTTCATGGTGGTTTCCCACAGCTGATCGGGGTTCATCTCACCAAGGCCCTTGTAGCGGTTCACCTTTGCGCCGGGCATCTCCTGCGAGAGGATGGCCATTTCCGCGTCGTTGTAGGCGTACTTGATGGTGTTGCCCTTCTGCACCTTGAACAGGGGCGGCTGTGCCACATACACATGCCCCTGCTCGATGAGGGGGCGCATATAGCGGAAGAAGAAGGTCAGCATCAGGGTGCAGATGTGGGAGCCGTCCACATCCGCATCGGCCATGATGAACACCTTGTCGTACCGCAGCTTGGAGATATCGAACTCGTCACCGATGCCGCAGCCCAGTGCCAGCACCACCGGCATCAGCTTGTCGTTGCCGTAAATTTTATCAGCGCGGGCCTTTTCCACGTTCAGCATCTTGCCCCACAGCGGCAGGATGGCCTGAATGGCAGAGTCGCGTCCCATCTTGGCAGAGCCGCCTGCAGAGTCGCCCTCGACGATGAAGATTTCGGTGCGGCTGGGGTCTTTTTCGCGGCAGTCTGCCAGCTTGCCGGGCATCCGGCTGGTCTCCAGTGCGCTCTTGCGGCGCACCAGTTCGCGGGCCTTTTTGGCAGCGGCGCGGGCGCGGGCGGCCTGCGTGGCCTTTTCAAAAATGGCCTTTGCCACGCCGGGGTTCTCCTCGAAGAACTCCATCAGCTTGGAGTAGACCATGTTGGAAACGAGGGTACGAATTTCCGTATTGCCCAGCTTTGCCTTGGTCTGGCCTTCAAATTCGGCCTCCTGCAGCTTGACCGAGATGACGCAGATCAGACCCTCGCGCACGTCTGCGCCGGACAGGTTCTCGTCCTTGTCCTTCAGCAGGCCGTGGCTGCGGCCGTAGTCGTTGAACACGCGGGTCAGGCTGGCTTTGAAGCCCTCTTCATGGGTGCCGCCGTCCGGGGTGTTGACGTTGTTGGCAAAGCTCAGAAGCAGCTCGTTGTAGCTGGAATTGTACTGCAAAGCGATCTCCGCCACGCCGCGGTCGGTCTGCCCCTTGAGGTAGATGACGTTGGGGTGCAGCACCTCCAGTTTGCGCTTTTCGCCCAGATAGGTGACAAAGCTCTTGATGCCGCCCTCGTAGCACATGACCTCGGAGCGGTAGCAGGGGTCGCCCTCCTGCCCATCCTCCAGCACGGGGGTGTACAGCTGACGCTCATCGGTCAGGGTGATCTTGACACCGGCGTTCAGGAAGCTTTCCTCCCGCAGGCGCTTTTCCAGCGTGTCGAAGTCGTAGACGGTGGTATCCTTGAACATTTCCGGGTCGGGTTTGAAGGTGACCCGGGTGCCGGTGACACCCTCGGCTACCGTGCCGATGCACTTGAGGTCGCCGTCCGGGTCGCCCCGACGGAAGGTCTGCTCGTACTCCTTGCCGTCGCGGCGCACATTGACAGTAAGCCACTCGGAGCAGGCGTTGACCACCGAAGCGCCCACGCCGTGCAGACCGCCGGCCACCTTGTAGCCGGAGTTCTCTCCGCCGAACTTGCCGCCGGCGTGCAGGATGGTGTACACCACGGTGACGGCGGGCAGACCGGTATCAGCCTGAATGTCCACGGGGATGCCGCGTCCGTTATCGGTGACCTGAATGATATTGTCCTTCAGGATCTTGACCTCGATGTGGTCGCAGTAGCCGGCCAGCGCCTCATCAATGGCGTTGTCCACGATCTCGTACACCAGATGATGCAGACCGCGCTCACCGGTGGAGCCGATATACATACCCGGGCGCTTGCGCACCGCCTCCAGACCCTTCAGCACCTGGATCTCGCTGGCGTTATACTCGTGGTCGGTTACGGTATCGGCATTTGTACTGGTAATGATTTCTTCTGCCATATCCTTTCTCCCTTTTGTTCATTTTTGCGTTTGTTTTTTCAAATTATAGCAAAGCGGGAACCGGCACACCATGGTGTACTTTTTTCTCGCCGTTTTGTTGTGTTTTCACGCGCTGCCCGCAGCGGGCGTTCCGGCTGGCACGGTGCGGCTTTCCGGGCAGTTCCGGGGCTTTCCCATCCCTCTTTTTTCTGTGGATCTTCCGCCCGTTTTCCGCCAATTTCACTCCACCATCTTTTGCGCTCTGCGGCGCATGGCGGCGCTGGACAGCTCCGAAAGATACACCGCATCCACCAGCCCTCCGTCTGCCAGCACATAGCACTGGGGCAGCTCGTCCGAAAGGCTGACCACCGCCCCGTTCTTCTGGGCGTAGTTCAAAAACTCCCGCCCCCGGGGGGAGGTGGTGGTGGTCTCCAGATCAAAGATACCGATGATGTCACGGTCGTTCAGGACATAGTCCCGCCCCAGATGAATATACATACTGTATTTTCTCCCGTGTCTTTTGTTTGCATAAAGTCCGTGAAAATGCAGCTTTTATGCAGTATCACTTACAACATTTATCCATGCCGTCAGACCCGGTTCAGCACTCCGCCGTCCATGCGGTACACCTCGCCGTCGGTCTTTAAAAAGTCCGTGTCATCGCAGCTGGTCACAAAGGTCTGCTTTTCCTTCATGCAGGTGAGCAGATACTGCTTGCGCCCTTCGTCCAGCTCGCTCAGCACATCATCCAGCAGCAGCACCGGGTGCTCCCCGGTGATCTGCGCCGCCGCCGCCGCTTCCGCCATTTTCAGGCTCAGCACCACGCTGCGCTGCTGTCCCTGACTGGCATACACCCGGGCAGGCTGGTCGTCCAGCAGCAGCTCCAAGTCCTCGCGGTGGATGCCGCACAGGCTCTGCCCGGCGCGCAGTTCCTCCTCCTGCCGCTGACGCAGCAGGTCGGCAAGCCCGCCCGGCGCAAACTGGGCGGCGTAGCGGATGCTCATCCGCTCCGCCCCGTGGGAAAGCTCCGCGTAGTTGGCGCAGGCGCGTGGAGCCAGCAGTTTCAGATACTCCCGCCGCCGCTGCTGCAAAGCTTCACCCTGCGCGGCAAGCTCGGTGTTGAGCACCTCCAGCAGGGTGCGCTTTTCCGCGTAGGGGCGTTCCTGCCCGTTTGCGGAGTGGCGCAGCAGCGCATTTTTTTGCTGCAAAACCCGCACATAGCGGCGGTAACTGGCCAGATACCCGGGGTACAGCTGGCACAGCGCAGCGTCCAGAAATTTGCGCCGCCCTTCCGGAGCCCCCTTGACAAGGCTCAGGTGGCCGGGGTCGAACACTACCGCCGGAAAGCTGCCCGCCAGTGCCGCCGCCCGCTTGGGCGCTGCGCCGTTCACCGCCGCATAGCGGCCGGGCTTTGCGGCCTCCGGGGTGCCCACGGTCATGCGAATGTGGGCAGGCTCAGCGGGCTCACATCCCTCCGGCCGGTCCCGCTGGGTGTCGGCTTCCAGCACCGCGAATGCTTCTCCCCGGCGCACAAGTTCGGCGTCCTTGCCGCCCCGGAAGCTTTTGCCGCCGGTCAGCAGCCAGATAGCCTCTAAAAGGTTCGTCTTGCCTTGGCCGTTGTTGCCGCAGATGACGGTAAGCTCCCGGCCGGGCTCCAGCCGTGCCGCACAAATATTGCGATAGTTCTGTACTTCCAGCGAAAGCAGACGCATTTACTGACCCTGCCCGATCTCTACGCTCTGCCCGTCCAGCTCGATGACGTCTCCGGCGCGGCACTTTTTGCCCCGCATGGTGCACACCTCGCCGTTCACCTTCACAGCACCGCCCTGCACCAGCTCCTTGGCTTCGCCGCCGGTCTCACACAGGCCCGCATATTTCAGCAGGGCATCCAGCTTGATAAACTCGGTATGAATGAGAATCTTCTGCATAAAACGCGCTCCTTAGTCGTTTTTAAAGCGTACCGGCAGTACCAGATACAAAAAGTCGTTGCCCTCTACCGGCAGCACCTTCACCGGGCTCAGCGGGCCGCTGATCTCCATGCGCACCTGCTCGGTGCGGGCGTTGCGCAGCGCATCCAGCAGATAGCGGTTATTGAAGCCGATCTCTACCTCATCGCCCTCGCAGGCGGCGCTGAACTCGTCCACCACGCGGCCGAGGTTGGTCTGGCAGCGCACCACAACTTTACCCTCTGTAAAGGAGATGCGGAGGGGATTTTTTAAACGCTCTGTAATAATCAGGGAAGCGCGCTCGATGGTGGAGATAAAGTCCTTGGTGTCGATGGTCACCCGGGTGCGGCTTCCGGCGGGGATGACGTTGCGGTAATTCAAAAACTCGCCCTCGATCAGGCGGCTCATGATGGTGTAACCGGCGGTGGTGAACACCACATAGCGGCGGTTGGCACTGATGTGCACGTCCTCCTCGTCATCATTGGCCAACAGGTGGGACACCTCGGTCATGGTCTTGCTGGGCACGATGATGCGGATATCCTTCACGGCGGTGATGGGGCGCTCCACGATGGCCAGACGGTAGCCGTCCAGCGCCACCATGGTCAGCTTGTCCAGCTCGATCTCGAACAGCTCGCCGGTGTGGGCGGGTTTTTTCTCGTCCTGACTGACCGCGTACAGGGTGCGGTCGATCATATCCCGCAGCACGCCGGTCTTGATGGTCAGGGTCTGCTCCGCGCCGGTGTTGGGCAGATCCGGGAAATCGGTGGCGGGCATGGACTGGATCTCGAACTGTGCCACGCCGCTCTGGATGGTGGTCTTGCCGTTATCCGCCGCCACGATGCTGATCTGACCTGCCGGCATCCGGCTGATCATGCTGCTAAGCAGTTTTGCATTCAGCACGATCTCGCCGGGTTCCTTGATGTTGGCTTCGATGGTGGTCACGATGCCCATTTCCAGATCGTAGCCGGTCAGGGTGAGCTGAAAACCTTCGGCCTTCAGCAGAATGCCCTCCAGCACCGGGATGGACGAGCGCATGGTGACAGCTTTGGAAACGCCGTCGATGGCTGCACTGAGCAGCGTTTTATCGCAGACGATGTTCAAAACAGTATCTCTCCTTTTTTCACACTTCCGGCGGAATATCTGTCCTTTGGGCTGCTGCCGGAAGGCAGTAATATATTGAACTTGTTGTAGTAACCGTAGTAGGGGGTGGGGAAGATGTTGAAAACCCGGAAATGTCTTGCCGGGATGCGGGGCTTTGGCTTTCCACCGGGTTGTGGAAGGCTCGTGAAGGAAATGTTGAAAGGTGGGGAACGGTGATTCTTTCCACAGCCGATGTGAAGAACTGATGTTAAATGTTGAAAACTAAGTGGAAAGTGTGGAAAGCTTCGCCTTTTTGCCACAAGATATAGGCGTATTTTCCCCTTTTTGTTCCGGTTTCTCCCCATATTTTGGGGTCACACCCTGAAATGAGTATGACTTTTGTCCAGTTTTCCCCGGTTTAAGCCTTCACGTTCTTGATGATATCGCTCACGGTCTCCCGCAGGTGCTGGTCGTTCTTCATGTCCCGCTCCATGGTCTTGAGGGAGTAGACGATGGTGGAGTGGTCGCGGCCGGAGAATTCCCGCCCGATCTCCTCCATGCTCATGCCGGTGACCTCCCGCAGGATATAGATGGCAACGCGGCGGGCAGAAGCCACATTGGCGTTGCGCTTGGTGCCCCGGATGTCGGCAGGGGACACGTTGAAGGTGCGGGATACCTCGCCGATGATCTTTTCGATGGTCACCGGCACCGGCTGGGTCTCGTTGAGGATATCCTTGATGGCGTTCTGCGCCACGCTGATCACCGGCTGGATGCCCTCCAGCATATAATAGGCGTTCAGCTTTTTCACTGCGCCCTCCAGCTGGCGGATGTTGTTTTTCAGGTGGTTGGCAATGAACTCTGCCACGTCCTCGGGCAGATCCAGATGCAGCAGCTCTGCCTTGCGCTTCACGATGGCCACCCGGGTCTCAAAATCCGGCGGCTGCACATCGGCGGTCAGACCCCACTCAAAGCGGGTGCGCAGACGCTCTTCCAGGCTCTTGATCTCCTTGGCGGGACGATCGGAGGCAATGACGATCTGCTTGTGGGCGTCATGCAGGGAGTTGAAGGTGTGGAAGAACTCCTCCTGCGTGGACTCCTTGCCCGCGATGAACTGGATATCGTCTACCAGCAAAAGGTCTGCCACGCGGTACTTCATGCGGAAGTCCTCGGTGCTGCCGGCGCGGATGGCGGCGATCAGCTCGTTGGTGAACTGCTCACAGGTGACATACATGATGACGAAATCGGGGTGGGTGCGCTTGATCTCGGTCTGAATGGCGGTCAGCAGATGGGTCTTGCCCAGACCGGAGCCGCCGTAGATGAACAGGGGGTTATAGGCCCCGGAGGGGTTTGCCGCCACAGCCTGCGCAGCAGCAAACGCAAACTGGTTGGACGGCCCCTTGATGAAGTTTTCAAAGGTGAACTCGTAGTTGCCCTGCGGGGAGGCGGGGTTAGCCTCGTACTGCTGGGCCAGCACCACTTCGTGGGGCGGGGTGCTGGGCACCACAAGGGTGATGTCCACATCAAAGCCCAGCACGGACTTGAAGGCCTCTTTGAGCAGGCCGAGGTACCGGTCGGTGACGATCTTGCAGATAAAATCGTTGCGCACCGACAGGGTGATATGGCTGGAGTCCTCAAAGCTGATGGGCTCCAACCCGTCGATATAGAGATTGTACGTTGGCTCGGCCATCTGCGCCTTGCAGTACATCTGGGCCGCTTCTAAAACGTCCTTGAAAGAATCCATAAAACATCCACTCCATTGAATCGGTCGAAGTTTTCAACAATGCTGCTGATACCATGTTAGTATACCACAAAAAACTCCCTGCGTCTATATTACTATAATGTAATTTATAATACATAAAATAAGCCCCCGCAGCGCCCTTGTGGAAACACGCCCAAAAGACCACAATATCTGGTAGAAAAAAGTTTTCCACAGCAAAATGGTGAAAAAGTTGAAAAGCTTTTAACAGAAAAATCAGAAAAAAGTTTGCAGAAAACTGAAAAAAATGCTTGACAGAACGTCATACTATGCGATATACTGTTGAATTGCAAGCCTGTCCCCAATCTGGGACCGATCAAGACCCCATACCGGGGATAAGTTTTTACGGAGGATACAACCATGAAGAGAACTTTTCAGCCCAAGAAGCGTCAGCGCAAGGAAGTTCATGGCTTTCTGACCCGCATGAGCACCAAGAACGGCCGTAAGGTCATCAATGCTCGCCGTGCAAAGGGCCGCAAGAGCCTGACTGTCTGATCTCTGCCTTGCAGGTGAGATCCGGCGCAGAAATGAATATGCGCACAAAAGACCGCTGATATCCCATTGGCGGTCTTATTTTTTTACCCGTCAAAAGTTTTTTCGTAAAAATGCCCGGATGGGCTTTTAAACTGCAAAAATTTTTGATATACTGGCTAAAGAGTGCACCTATGTGCACCCGGACGAAAGGAGGTGCCGATGTTATGCGTTATCGTCCGATCCGCCGCAACAGCGAGTTTGGCCGTGTGTACGCCCGCGGCAAGTCCTATGTGAACCCGGCACTGGTACTGTATGTGCTCAAGACCCGGGGCCGCAACACCCGGGTGGGCCTGACCGCCACCAAAAAAATAGGCCACGCCGTGCAGCGCAACCGCGCCCGCCGCGTGATGAAAGCTGCGATTGACGAGCATCTGGATTACAATATCGGCGGCTACGATCTGATCTTCGTGGCCCGGGGCATGACCCCCAAACTGAAAAGCTGGCAGCTGAGCAGCGTTGTGGCAAAGCTGTTTGCCCAGGCCGGTCTGCCGGATAAGGCAAAACGCCCGGACGCAAAGCCGCCCGCCACCGTGCCCCCTGCCCGCAAACAAAAGCCGGAGTCCCGCGTGTGAACCGGCTGCAAATGCTCTGCCGCAGGGCATTGTGCGTGCCCATCCGCATCTACCAGTACACCCTCAGCCCATGGATCGGCCGCAGCTGCCGGTTTTCGCCCAGCTGCAGCAACTACACCATGCAGGCCATCCTGACCCACGGCTGTATCAAGGGCATTCTGCTGGGCGCATGGCGCATTGCCCGGTGCAATCCGCTGGGCAAGTGGGGCTACGACCCCGTGCCGCCGCCCGGCCGCTGGCAAAGCCCCGCCCGCAATTTACAGCCTGCAAAGCTGTTTGAAAAGCGGCACAGGGGATAAAGTTTTCGCTTCTTGTGACGCGCTGCACTGTGGGCGGCGTGTCCTACGATAAAAAAATAATGCGTCCCGGGCCACAGCCGGGGCAGAATGGACAAAGGTATGAACTTCTTTTACATCCTGAGCGGTCCTCTCGGCTATGTCATGGAGTGGATCTACAAGCTGCTGCCGAACTACGGCTGGGACATCATCCTCTTCACCCTGCTCATCAACATCGTCAAGATCCCCCTGCAGACCAGCCAGCAGAAGAGCATGGCGAAAATGTCTGCTTTCCAGCCCATGATCGCGGAGATCCAGACCAAGTACAAGAATAAGCCTGAAAAGCAGCAGGAAGAGCTGATGAAGCTGCAGCAGGACTTTGGCTATAAGCCCACGGCCGGCTGCGTGCCCATGCTGCTGAATTTCCTTGTCGTGTTCGGTGTTATCGGCGTGGTGTATAACCCGCTGGAGCGTATTTTCCACATCAGCGCCGCTGCACTTGCTAGCGCAGGCGAGGCTATGACCGCCGCCGGCATCTCCTTTACCGCCATCACCCGCGATACCAACATCATCGCCGAGGTGGTTGCCGGCAACAGCGGCGTGCTGGGCTGCTTTACCGCACAGCAGATCGCTACCATCACCGAGTTCAGCCAGCACATGAACTTCTTTGGCATCGACCTGACCCGCATCCCGAAGCTGGGTCTTTCTCTGGACATCGTGCTGCCGCTGCTGTCGGTCATCACCATGTTCCTGTCCACCCATATCAGCATGAAGGCCTCCGGCCAGCAGATGCAGGGCAGCATGAAGCTGACCATGTATATGATGCCGCTGATGTACCTGTTCCTCTGCTTTACCTACCCGCTGGCATTCTCTCTGTACTACGTCATTTCCAACATCGTCATGACCGCACAGACTCAGGTCATGCGCAAGTTCTACGACCCCGAGAAGATGCGCAAGGAAGTGGAAGCGGAGATCGCCGCCAAGCGCAAGCAGGAAAAGCGTGGTGTGAAAAACACCACCATCACGGTGACCGACCCCAAGACCGGCAAGAGCGTGGAAAAGAACCTTTCCGCCAGCGAGATGAACAAGCGCCGGCTGGAGTATGCCCGTCAACTGGACGCCGAGCGCTACAAGGACGAGCGCACCGTGCCGCTGAGCGAGCTTGACAAGCAGGATAAACAGTAATAAGGGAGGTAAACGGTTATGATCCGTACACAGGAATCCACCGGCAAGACGGTGGACGAAGCCCGCGCCAAAGCCTGCGCCCTGCTGGGCGTGCAGGCCGACGATCTGAATGTCAGCTATGAAGTGCTGGAAATGCCCCAGAAGACCGGTTTTCTGGGCTTAAAGACCACCCCCGCCAAGGTGCGCGTGAGCGTGGAACTGCCGGATGCCCCCGCCGCTGCACCCGCAAAGCCGGTGGAGCCGGTGGCAGAGCAGCCTGTTGAGACTGCCGCCCCCGTGCAGGAGACTGCTCCTGTGGCAGAAGAGACTGCTGTGGAAGAGCCCGCTGCTCCCGCCGCAGAGCAGCCCGCCGAAGCTGCCGAGGAGGCAGAAGAGGTGGAAGTGCCCATCGTCATCGAGGAGAACGCCAAGGTGAAGGCCGCCGTGGACTATCTGCGGGAAGTCATCACCCTGATGGGCGTGGAGAATGTGACCTTCAGCGCCGTGCAGAAGGGCGAAGCTACCATCATCCGTCTGGACGGTGAAAAGCTGGGTGCCCTCATCGGCCGCCGTGGCGAGACCATGGAGAGCCTGTCCTATCTGGCAAGCCTTGTGGCAAACCGTCTGGAGGGCGATTACATCAAGCTGGGTCTGGACGTTGCAGGTTACCGCGACAAGCGCGAGAGCGATCTGACCGCACTGGCACAGCGCATTGGTGCCAAGGTGCGCAAGACCGGCCGCAGCTTTGCCATGGAGCCCATGAACCCCTACGAGCGCCGCATCATCCACTCTGCCATCAGCAAGATGGAGGGTGTGCGCAGCGAGAGCAAGGGCGAGGGCCGTGACCGCCGCGTGGTCATCTACTCCACCGCACCGGATGCTCAGACCGAGAATACCTACGGCGAGCGCCGTGGCCGTGGCGGCAACCGGAATGGCCGTCGTCCCGGCGGCAACCGCAACGGCGGTTATCGCGGTGAGCGCCGCAGCAATGGCGGCTACCGCGGCAGCCGCAGCGGTGCACCCCGCGGCCCCCGTTCCTCCAGTGTGCCGGAGCGCACCTACGCCCCCCGCGACGCCGAGAGTGCAGCACCCGTAGCACCCAAGCGCACCGAGCGCGTGGACGACTTTGCAGATTTCAGCTTCGGCAAGATCGAGCTGTGATCGGCAGGTTTCAATAAAACTATGCAGTGCCCCGCATTTCCACTGGAAGTGCGGGGCGCTTTTTGATATTATGAGCGCACGCCGAGGGATGTTCTCTTTTGACACCAAAAGAGAAGAAAAGTGCGGCGGTGCCTGCAAGGCATGAAAGCCCCAGTGGGGCTTTCAAGTCGCAGACCGGTTTGCGCAGCAAATGCTGTGCGTTCAGCACAGCAAGGTCACAGCGATTTCGACGCGCTGGAGCCACGAAAAAGGGGCTGCTCGCCCCTTTTAACCCCAAAGGGGTGGGCTGCACCGGAAAAAACTGAAGATTCACGCCTGTTCGGCGTGAAGATCTTTTAACCGTTTTTTCCGGCTCCGCCGATTTAAAGCCCCTCAGTCGCTGCGCGACAGCTCCCCCGAGGGGGAGCGGGTACGCCCGCAAACTTTACACTTTAGCTGGAAAATTTCCCTCCATGCCAAAGGCTCCCTCTCCGAGGGAGCTGGCAAAACCGTCAGGTTTTGACTGAGGGAGTTAAGCCGTCCCCTTGGGGAAGGTGGCTGCGAACGCAGTGAGCAGACGGAAGGGGTAACTTCGCAGACGCTGCCCACCATTTTCGATCCTTTTTTCCACAAACATTTTGGAAGATGTGGAAAAACCGCGCGGCGGGTGTATCTTTTTGCGCAAAAACGTGGTAAAATAAACTGTAAAATCAGAAAGTGTGCGCTGCGGCAGGTCTGCCGTGCCGGGCGCGCGGAAAGGATGCAGTATGCAGGGATCGACCATTGCCGCCATCGCAACGCCCCCCGGGGCAGGCGGCATTGCCGTGGTGCGGCTCTCCGGTGCGGAGAGTTATACCGTGGCTGCCCGGGTGTTCCACCCGGCAAACCCGGCAAAAAAGGTGGAAGAAGCTAAGGGCTACACCGCACTGTTCGGGCATTTCGTGGACAGGGAAGAAGCCTTTGACGAGGGCGTCGCCCTGTTTTTCCGCGCGCCCCACAGCTACACCGGCGAGGACGTGGTGGAGCTTTCCTGCCATGGCGGCAGCGCGGTGGCGCGGCGGCTGGTGGAAGCCTGCCTTGCAGCGGGCGCGCAGCCTGCCGCCCCCGGCGAGTACACCCGCCGCGCCTTTTTGAACGGCAAGCTGGGTCTGACCCAGGCCGAAGCGGTCATGGACCTGATCTCGGCAGACGGGCGGCAGGGGGCAGCGCTGGCAAACGCCGCGCTGGGCGGTGCGCTGGCGAAAAAGATCAACGCCCAGAAAGCCCAGCTGACCGCCCTGCAGGCGCACCTTGCCGCTTGGGTGGACTTCCCGGAGGAGGATGTCCCGGAGCTGGACCCCGCCCATCTGCGCACCGTGCTGGGCGCAGTGCGGGAAGAGCTGGACGGCCTTATACGTAGTTACGATGCCGGTGCGGTGCTGCGCGAGGGTGTGGACTGCGCCATCGTGGGACGCCCCAACGCGGGCAAGTCTACCTTGCTGAACCTGCTGGCAGGCTTCGACCGTGCCATCGTCACCCCGGTGGCGGGCACTACCCGCGACGTGGTGGAGCAGGCGGTGCAGCTGGGGGATATCCGGCTGAACCTCTTTGACACCGCCGGTCTGCGGGAGACCGAGGACGCTATTGAAGCAGAGGGTATCCGCCGCAGCTGGAAAAAACTGGAAGAGGCGGGACTGATTTTGGCTGTCTTTGACGGCTCCGAGCCGCCCAGCCGGGAGGACTTGGCGCTGGCGCAGCGCTGCGCCGGTCGCCCCGCCATCGCCCTTGTGAACAAGGAGGATAAGCCCACCCGGTTTGATGCGGAGCTTATCGCCCCCTATTTTGCCATGGTGCTGCCGGTCTGCTGTCGGGAAGAGGGGAGCCGCAAGGTCATCGCCGCTGCGGTGGCGCGGCTGCTGGGCACGGGCAGCATCGACCCCCACGCCGCCAGCCTGTCCGGGCAGCGGCAGCTTTCTGCTGCCCTCCGCGCCCGGGACGCCGCAGCCGGTGCACTGGATGCCGCCGCCGGCGGCTTTGGTCTGGACGCCGTTTCGGTCTGTGTGGATGACGCGCTGGACGCCCTCTGCGACCTGACCGGCGAAAACGCTTCGGAAGCCGTCATCGAACAGGTGTTCGAGCGGTTCTGTGTGGGAAAATAAATTCAAATCATTGATTAGAGGAAACCCGAAAGTATATGAACCACTTAGGAGAATATGATGTCATCGTCATCGGCGCCGGCCATGCGGGCATCGAAGCCGCCCATGCAGCTGCTGTGTTGGGCGCAAAAACGGCCGTCTTTACCATGAGTCTGGACGCCATCGGCAATATGCCCTGCAACCCCAGCATTGGCGGCACTGCCAAGGGCACGCTGGTGCGGGAGGTGGACGCGCTGGGCGGCGTGATGGGTCTGGCGGCAGATGCCACCTACCTGCAAAGCCGGATGCTGAACAAGGGCAAAGGCCCCGCCGTGCACGCACTGCGAGTGCAGACCGACCGCCGCCGCTACAACGAATACATGAAGCACGCGCTGGAACAGACCCCGGGTCTAGCCATCCATCAGGCCGAGGTGGTGGCGCTGGAGGTCGAGGACGGCCATGTGAAGGGCGTTGTCACCCAGCTGCACGGCGAATACACTGCCAAGTGCGTGGTGCTGGCCACCGGCACGAACCTCGGCGGCAAAATTTTCGTGGGCGATGCGTGGTACGCCTCCGGCCCGGACGGCATGCACGCCGCCAACGCCCTGACCGACAGCCTGAAAGCCGCCGGTCTGCCGCTGCGCCGGTTCAAGACCGGCACCCCTGCCCGGGTGCACCGCCGCAGCATTGATTTTTCCAAGCTGGAATGCCAGCCCGGCGACCCGGACAGCGAATTGCAGCCCTTCAGCTTCCTGACCGATGCCCCCATGCACAACAAGGTGGAATGCTGGATCGCCTACACGAACCCGGAGACCCACAAGATCATTCTGGATAATATCCAGCGCAGCCCGCTGTACGGCGGCATGATCGAGGGTGTCGGCCCGCGCTACTGCCCCTCTATTGAGGATAAGGTGGTGCGCTTCTCCGGCAAGGACCGTCACCCGCTGTTCGTAGAGCCCTGCGGCGAGAACACCGAGGAGATGTATTTGCAGGGTGCGTCCAGCAGCCTGCCGGAGGACGTGCAGAACGCCTTTTACCACAGCATCAAAGGCTTTGAGCATCTGGAGATCATGCGCCCCGCCTACGCCATCGAGTACGACTGCGTAGACCCCACCAGTTTGGAAGCCACGCTGGAAAGTAAGGTGGTGCGGGGTCTGTACGGAGCGGGGCAGTTCAACGGCACCTCCGGCTACGAGGAAGCCGCCGCGCAGGGTCTGCTGGCAGGTCTGAATGCTGCCCGCAACGCGCTGGGCAAGGAGCAGCTGGTGCTGCCCCGGCACACCAGCTATCTGGGCACGCTGGTGGACGACCTTGTGACCAAGGGCGTCATGGACCCCTACCGCATGATGACCAGCCGCAGCGAGTACCGGCTGACCCTGCGGCAGGACAACGCCGACCAGCGCCTGACCCCCATCGGCAGGGAATACGGCCTTGTGCAGGATGACCGCTGGGCAAAGTACCAGCACACCCAGCAGATTTTGGAAGCCGAGCGCCGCCGCCTGCACGAGACGCATCTGCGCACCGCAGACCTGCGCGCCGCCATGGAAGCCGTCGGTCTTGCCCCCGCCGCCGAGGGCGGCATTGCGGAAGAGCTGCTGCGCCGTCCCGAGATCAGTTACCCGCTGGTGGCGGGCATCATCGGCTGGGGCGAAGAGATCACCCCCATGCTGGCGGAGCGGCTGGAGACCGAGATCAAGTACGCCGGTTACATCGCCCGACAGGACCGGATGATCCGGGAGGTAGCACGCCACGAAAAGACCCTCATCCCGGAGGATTTTGAGTATGCCGCCCTGACCGGCCTGACGCTGGAAGCCCGGGAAAAGCTTGCCCGCATCCGTCCCCGCAATCTGGGGCAGGCGGGGCGCATCCCCGGCGTTTCGCCCTCCGATGTGGCGCAGCTGAGCATCGCACTGGCAGGGAAACAACAAAAATAATACGAAGTTGCGATAAAATAAACGATTGCGCTACCTCAACCACCCGACAGAAAGGAAAACACTATGATCGACAAACAGCGGTTGGAGGAAAAGTGTTCCACATGGAACATTGCCCTCACCGGCACCCAGCTGGATCAGCTGGATGCCTTTGCCCAGATCCTTGTAGACTACAACCAGAAGGTCAACCTGACCGCCATCACCGACCCGGAGGGCATCGAGGATAAGCACTTCCTCGACAGCCTGCTGTTTGCCAGCCAGCCGGAGGTTGCCGGGCGCATGGTGGACGTAGGTGCCGGGGCAGGCTTTCC
>OHLH01001098.1_pt1 | contig 14951 bp, 8 predicted proteins | sample 1569061 | NCBI WGS metagenome assembly OHLH01 (sample SAMEA3879603, study PRJEB24766) | human gut metagenome | biome: human-associated habitat; feature: feces | place: USA | collected 1985/1987
TAAAAACGATTTGTTATATTTACTAAAAAAGCGGTGAGTCATACTGATTACCGCTTTTTTTGTATATAACAGATTTTGATATGTTAAGGGAAATTACGAACTTTGTAAGGATTTTGCCTCCTAATAATATGAGAAGAATTCTTTTACTTATATGCCTTTTTGTTATTTTGGTAACACCTGCCGTTGCTCAACTATACCAGTATCTGGATACTCAGAATGGTTTGAGCAGCCGTAGAGTTCTATCTATACGAAAAGATAAAAAAGGCTATATGTGGTTTCTCACTCACGAAGGAATAGACAGGTACAACGGAAAACAATACACACACTATAGCTTAACAGCCAACGGAAAACTATTGAACTTTTTTCCTAACTTGAACACTTTGCAAACAGATACGGCAGGAGTGGTTTGGGAGATAGGAAAAACCGGTCATCTATTCAGGTACAATTCCTTACAAGATAAATTTGAACTAGTTTGCGATTTTGCCAGTAAGGACAAAAGCAACAGCGGACTGCCGCTCACCGCTTCATTTCTTGACTCCAAAGACAACAATATATTGCTTTGCACTAAAAACAAACAATATCTTTTCGACATAGATACCCATGAACTTATTCAACTGGAAAGTCCTATCAAGGAAGAAATCACATATATTGCAAAATCTACGAACAACCAATATTTTCTGGCATCCAGCCACAAGATTTACTGTGCAAAACTGAATCATGGCCGATTAGAAACAATCAAGCATCCGGAACTGGATAATTTTCATATAGTGAACTACATCTATTTTCATCCGGAAACCCAAATGCTAGTAATAGGTACCTTGCTGGATGGTATTTATCTATACAATATCCATAGCCGCCAACTGATTGATGTACACAACGGACTACAAGACATTAATGTCAACTCTATCATAGCAAGTAAAGAAAATGAAAACGAGGTGCTAATAGCAACTAATGGCGCAGGCGTATATAAATTAAACTTGGGCACTTACGAATTGACAAATTTTCTAAATGCCGACCACAACCATTCCAACAAAATGAACGGTAATATCATTAATGATATCTATATTGATGATGATCAAAAATTATGGATGGCAGTCTATCCTATAGGCATCACTGTATATTCCGAGAAATATCCCGGATATCAATGGATACAGCACTCTTATGACAACCCTAACTCACTGATAGATAATCAAGTGAATTATATATTGGAAGATTCTGAAGGAGATATTTGGTATGCGACCAATAATGGCGTATGTTGCTACCGTCCTTCCACCAAACAATGGACGAATTTATTATCAACTTATCAGCATGACACGCCTAATCAGAATCATGTATTTATCTCTATATGTGAATCCCGGCCAGGAATTATTTTAGTAGGAGGATATATGTCGGGAATGTACAAAATAGATAAGAAAAACATGACCACACAATATTTTATTCCCCAGACATTAAATGATGACACCATAAAACCGGATAAATATATTCGTTGTATTTATAAGGATTGGGATAATCTGATTTGGGCCGGAGGATATTACAATTTAAAAAGTTATGATATGGATACAAAGGAAATGCATTGTTATAAAATGGATTTCCCTATCACCTATATCACCAATAAGGACGCCCACAATTTATGGATAGGAACTATCAATGGATTGTATCAGTTCAATAAGGTCAATCAAGAGCTCAAAGCGGTGAATCTAGACTCCGAACTAGGCTGCATAAATACTATTTATCAAAGTAAAAAGAACATCACTTTCATTGGTACACATGGTTCCGGTATATGGATTTACAACAATTATACAGAAAAAGTAACTAATTACCATGTCAATAATTCAGCTCTGATATCTAATAATATTCATTGCATACTGCCTGCTCTGGAAGACGATTTAATCATTAGTACAGAAAAAGGGTTGACCCGTTTCAAAACAAAAGAAAAAATATTCTCTAACTGGACAAAAGAACAAGGGTTGATGTCTACCAGCTTTAATCAAGCTGCCGGAGTACATACACGCGATAAAAAATTTATTTTCGGATGTGGAGACGGAGCCATTGAACTGGCAGATACCGTCACGCTGCCTCATCAATTCAAATCCAAAATGGTATTTGATAATTTCCGACTGCTCTATCAGAAAGTAATGCCCGGTGAAAAAGGTTCCCCTTTAAAAAAAGAAATTGATGATACCCGGCATATCATACTGAATTACGACCAGAATATTTTTTCATTGGATGTGTCTTCCATCAATTATGATAATCCCTCCAACATCGTCTATTCCTGGAAACTGGAAGGGTTTTATGATGAATGGACTTCACTCACGAACAATAACCGCATACGTTACACTAACATCAGTCCCGGTAAATATAAATTAAGAGTGAGAGCCATCCTGATGGATGACCACCATTTGTTAGAAGAACGTTCACTTTTCATTACCATAACCCCACCTTGGTGGGCTACTTTTTGGGCAGGCATTCTTTATCTGATCATTTTTATACTGGTCGGAGTAATTGTCTTACGTTATTTGTGGCTTAGGAAAGACAGAAACAATTCAAAAGAAAAAATCCGGTTCTTTATCAACACGGCGCATGATATACGTACACCGCTGACTTTGATAAAAGCTCCTTTGGGAGAGATCCTTAAAAACGAAAACCTATCCGAACAGGGAAGAATCAATATCAACCTAGCTATACAAAATACAGACAATCTGTCTGAGTTAGCCAGTAATCTGATTAATTTTGAAAAAGAGGAACTGTATACCTCCACTGTATATGTATCCCGATACGAATTGAACAACTATATCAAAAACTATTTGGAACAGTTCAATTTATATGCCCGCAAAAGACAGATAAATATCATATTTGAAACTAATTTCGAAAGCCAGGAAGTATGGCTGGACAGAAACAAGATGGATTCCATTATCCGTAACCTGATGACAAATGCCTTGAAATATACCTGTCAGGGGGGCAATGTCACTGTGCAAACTCAGAAAAATAAAAGTCATTGGTTCATCACTATTACAGATACAGGAATCGGAATCCCTGCCAATGAACAAAAGAAAATGTTCAAAAGCCTCTTCAGAGGAAATAATGCCATCAATCTGCAAATCACAGGAAGCGGCATCGGCATGCTGCTTACCTACAAACTGATAAAAAGCCATGCCGGCAAAATATCAATGAGCAGTATAGAGAATGTAGGAACTACCTTCAAACTGGCATTCCCTATCAAAAGTCGGAAATACAACTACCGTATATTCAAAAAAGCTGATGTAATTGACCCGCTGCCTGTCATCGAAGGCAATCCGGAAGAACTGGTGAAAGAGATCAAAAACAAGCCGGTCAAAACACATGCCGCTTCCATTCTGATAGTGGAAGATAATATGGAATTGCGTACTTTCCTATTGCATACACTATCGGAAGATTATCATGTGTCTGATGTAGGAAACGGGCAAGAAGCACTGGATTTTATCAAAGAGCGACAACCTGATCTGATACTGTCGGATGTAATGATGCCTATCATGAATGGAAACAAAATGTGCAATATATTGAAAAGTAATATTGAAACCAGTCATATACCTATCATATTGCTGACCGCATTGAACGATAAAGAAAGTATTATCAAAGGCTTACAGACCAAAGCCGATAAATATATAGTCAAACCATTTGACATGGAAGTACTGAAAGCAAATATAGCCAATGTTCTGGCGAACAGGGAAATCATGAAAAAGCGTTTCTCACAATTCAAATTCAATGCAGACGAGGTATCAGATGATCCGACGGTCAGTTTGGAACAGGAATTTCTTTTAAAAGCTACCGACATCATAAAAAGTAGTATAAACAAAGAAATGAACGTAGAAAACCTATGTGATGCAATGAATATGAGCCGGAGTAGTTTATACAATAAAATAAAGGCCTTAACCAATGATTCGCCCAGTGATTTTATACGTAAAGTACGTATGAACGAAGCTAGCATTTTATTGAAAAGCAAACGTTATACCGTATCCGAAGTTTCGGATATGATGGGATTCAGTGATCCCAAATATTTTACGGATACATTTAAGAAATACTACGGAGTTCCACCAAGCACTTATATGAAACAAAATTAAAAAAATGAATTTCTATTTACAATCATTTCTTATCTTCCTAAAAATAGGACTATTTACTATTGGCGGAGGATATGCTATGGTTCCCCTAATTCAAGATGAAATAGTGGACAAACGAAAATGGATTGACAAAGAGGATTTTATTGATTTATTAGCCCTCACTCAGTCTGTACCCGGAATATTTGCTGTAAATATTGCCATATTTATCGGATATAAATTGCGTAAATTCCGTGGAGCATTGGCAATGGCTTTAGGCACAATACTCCCCTCTTTCTTTATCATATTGGCAATTGCCTTGTTCTTTCAACAGTTCAAACAATACCCAATTGTAGAGAATATATTCAAGGGAATTCGCCCGGCGGTAGTAGCCCTTATTGCAGCTCCCACTTTCTCCATGGCAAAATCCGCCAAGATAAACCGTTACACTGTCTGGATACCAATAGTATCCGCATTGCTTATCTGGGTATTGGACGTGTCTCCAGTCTACATTATCATAATAGCGGGCGTGGGAGGTTTTATATATGGCAAGTACAAACATAAATATTCATCCAAATGATTTTTCTATATTTATTCTACACATTCTGTAAAATAGGGCTCTTCGGTTTCGGAGGAGGCTATGCCATGTTGTCCATGATACAAGGAGAAGTAGTAACAAGATATAATTGGGTCAGTGCCAGCGAATTTACAGATATCATCGCTATCAGCCAGATGACACCAGGCCCCATTGGTATCAACTCTGCTACTTATGTGGGATATACTGCGGTATTGAATGCAGGCTACAATGAAAGCTGGGCTATATTCGGTTCTTGCATAGCTACTTTTGCTGTAGTTTTTCCATCGTTCATATTAATGGTAATCATCAGCCGGTTCTTCTTGAAATACCAAAAGCATCCGGTTGTAGAAGCCGTATTCAAAGGGTTGCGTCCGGCAGTAGTAGGTCTGCTGGCAGCAGCTGCACTCGTCTTGATGAATGCTGAAAACTTCGGCAGTTATCAAATAGATTTGTATCAATTCATCATCAGTATAATTATTTTTCTAGTAACCTTTATAGGTACACGGAAATACAAAATCAATCCTATATTAATGATTATACTTTGCGGAGTGGCAGGGTTCCTGCTTTACTGAGAATAGGACGATTATGGGAAATCATCAAAAAAATCCGTATGATCGGCTCCGGAAATAATCATCAACTCTTTGTCATCACTGATTAGATAAAGCCGCAATAGATGGATTACAGATGTTATAACCTTTTCCTGATTTCAACATAAACAATATAGCACCCGGAAAACAGGCGGCATACAAATCAACTGCCACTGCCCCGGAATTCTTTATTCATCGATAGGACGTGAATATAATACCCAGGCAGTGGCAGTAAAAATAAAATCTAAAATTAAAGAAACACTCCCGCTTCTTACAGTTTTACTTTCTTTTTAGTACCCTTCGACTCATTGTGCAAACGATCCAACGCTGTCACTACATACTGGTACTTCGTTTTTCCATCGTTATAAGGTAATGGATAAAAATGGTCACGGGTAATGGCTACAATATGGGAAGCATCATCCAAATTGACTTTTTCTTTTTTATCAAAGCGATAAACCACATACTGTACAGCTTTGTCCATCTCGTCCTTTGCCTTCGGAGCTGTCCAGAAGAGTACCGGACCTTCATACGTCCATACCATCTTCACCTTCTTTACTTTACCTGGAGCCTTATCGTCCATAAAAGGAGATTCAGGAATCAAAGCCGGATAACGATGATACTCCTTCTCCAGCATAGTGCGGTAATTGCCGGCATTATCCACCACTGCAGCAGCATACCATTGACAACTTCCCTGCACGGTAGGAAGCGACCGTTGCAACTTCATTTTGGCAGGCATCTGGTTTTGTAACGGATTACGGGCATCCGCCTTGTTCACCGTACGCATCACATCCTGACCGATAAATAACGGACGCGAAGCGGCATGTTTTGCCCACCAATGTATCAAGTTGTCATAATCGGCAGCAGGATGACCTATTTCCCAATAAATCTGAGGGATATTATAATCTACCCAACCATTATTAATCCACATCAGCACATCTGCATATAAATCATCATAATTCTGAAGACCACGTGTATCACTTCCATTCGGATCATTTTTCTTGTTGCGGTAGATACCAAAAGGAGAAACACCGAACTTCACCCACGGCTTACACTCGCGCACAGTTTCGTGAATTTCCTTTATCAGCACATTCACGTTGTCACGGCGCCAATCGGCTTTATTACTGTATCCGCGACCATATTGCGCAAAACTGACATGATCAGGAAAATCCTCGCCCGGGTTGGGATAAGGATAAAAATAATCATCCATATGAATGGCATCCACATCATAACGGGTAACAATATCGCGCACAATCTTGCAAATGTATTTACGGTTTTCGGGCAAAGCCGGATCAAAATAAAGTTGACCAGCATAATTCACGAAACGTTCCGGATTCTTATTATACGGATGAATGGGTGATAAGGCAGTAGTTCCCTTTGTCTTGGCACGGTAAGGGTTAATCCAGGCATGGAACTCCATTCCACGCTTATGGCATTCATCAATCATGAACTGCATCGGGTCCCAATAAGGTGAAGGCACTCTACCCTGCACTCCCGTAAGAAAGCGGCTCCACGGCTCATAAGAAGATTTATACAAGGCATCGGCTTCTGCACGTACCTGAAAAATTATCGCATTAATGCCTGCGCCCTGCAGACTGTTTAGTTGATTTATTAACAGCCGCTGTATCTTCTCTGTCGGCATTCCCTGGAACTGTCCATTCACACACTGAATCCATGCACCGCGGAACTCACGTTTAGGATAACGTGTCTGAGCACTGACGACAGAAGTAAAAAGTAGTGCTATCAATAAAAGAAGAATAGTTTTTGCTCTCATTTTGTTATTCTTGTTTAATACGCTTGCAAAGATAAGAAAACTTATAATTATCTTTGCATATTAAACCAAATTCAATAAAGAATGTCAGAAAGTAACTATATATCCATAAAAGGAGCAAAGGTAAACAACCTCAAAAACATCGATGTCAACATACCACGCAATAAGCTGGTCGTTATCACGGGCCTATCCGGTTCCGGAAAATCATCATTGGCTTTTGATACATTATACGCTGAAGGTCAGCGACGCTATGTAGAAAGCCTGTCATCATACGCCCGTCAATTTCTGGGCCGCATGAGCAAGCCTGAGTGTGATTTCATCAAAGGTATACCACCCGCTATCGCCATAGAGCAAAAAGTGAACAGCCGCAATCCTCGTTCCACCGTGGGTACTTCCACCGAAATATATGAGTATCTGCGACTGCTCTATGCACGCATGGGGAAGACTTATTCCCCCATTAGCGGGCAACTGGTGAAAAAACATAGCATTGAAGATATTGTAAACTGTATGCTTTCCTTTCCTAAAGGAACGAAATACACGGTTCTCACTCCTATGATGCCCCGTGAAGGCCGTACACTGCTCCAGCAACTGGAAATGGACTTGAAACAAGGATTTACCCGTATAGAGGTGAACCGTGAAATAGTCCGTATAGAAGATTTTCTGCAACAAACAGCTGCCGAAGATAAAAAACAAAACATCTATCTGCTGGTAGATCGCATGACAGCCGATGATAGCAAAGACAGTATCAGCCGCCTCACCGATTCTGCCGAAACAGCCATGTACGAGGGAGACGGAAATTGCCTCCTCCGCTTCTACTCTGCTGACGGAAGTACGCAGCTATTCTCTTTCAGCACTAAATTCGAAGCCGACGGAATTAAATTCGAAGAACCGAATGACCAAATGTTTTCATTCAATTCCCCTCTCGGAGCTTGTCCCGAATGCGAAGGCTTCGGTAAAGTGATAGGTATAGATGAACATCTGGTGATTCCAAACCGTGCTCTGAGTGTATATGACGGAGCTGTCCTCTGCTGGCGCGGAGAAAAGATGGGGGAATGGTTACAAGAATTCATTCATGAAGCTCCCGCCCACGATTTTCCCATCTTTGCCCCTTATTATGAACTGACACAGGAACAAAAAGATTATTTATGGCATGGACCTAGAAATAAGGCCTGTATAGATTCTTTCTTCAAAATGCTGGAAGAAAACCAATATAAAATACAATATCGTGTGATGCTGGCACGATACAGGGGAAAAACTATTTGTCCTGTCTGCCACGGAACACGCTTGAAAAAAGAAGCCGGTTATGTAAAAGTAGGTGGAAAATCCATCTCTCAACTGGTTGACTTACCTATTCACGACTTAAAAGAATTCTTCCGCACTCTAGAACTAGATGCACATGACACAGCCATCGCCAAACGGATCTTAACGGAAATTACCAACCGCATCAACTTCCTCATGGATGTGGGTTTGGGATATCTTACACTGAACCGTCTCAGCAACTCGCTCTCCGGCGGTGAAAGCCAGCGCATCAATCTGGCCACCTCATTAGGCAGCAGCTTGGTAGGTTCACTCTATATCCTGGACGAGCCCAGTATCGGATTACACAGCCGTGACACCGACCGGCTGATAAAAGTACTTCGTCAGTTACAGGAACTGGGAAACACCGTAGTAGTGGTAGAACATGATGAAGAAATAATCCGTGCTGCCGATTATATCATTGATATCGGTCCTCAAGCAGGACGTTTAGGAGGACAAATAGTATATCAAGGCAACATGAACGATCTTCAAAGAAACAGTAACAGTTATACGGTGCGCTATTTGTTGGGAGAAGAAAACATAGAGATTCCCCGATGCCATCGTCCGTGGAACAATTATATAGAAATAAAAGGTGCGCGTGAAAACAACCTTAAAGGCATTGACGTAAAATTTCCACTGAATGTAATGACGGTAGTTACGGGAGTCAGCGGTTCGGGGAAGAGTACGTTGGTACGTGATGTCTTTTACAAGGCATTGAAACGCGAATATAGTGAAGCTAGCGAACGGCCGGGTGAGTTCATCTCTTTGGAAGGAGATGTACAGCTGGTGAAAGATATTGAATTTGTAGACCAGAATCCTATCGGAAAATCATCACGCAGCAATCCGGTAACCTATGTAAAAGCATACGACGAAATACGAAAACTCTTTGCCGAACAGCCTCTTGCCAAGCAAATGGGATATACTGCCGGATATTTCTCATTCAATACCGAAGGCGGGCGCTGTGAGGAATGCAAAGGTGACGGTACGGTAACCGTTGAAATGCAATTTATGGCAGATTTGGTATTAGAATGTGAATCTTGTCATGGAAAACGTTTCAAGAGCGACACGCTGGAAATAAAATTCCAAGACAAGAGCATCTATGACATTCTGGAAATGACAGTGAATCAAGCCATTGAATTCTTTGCCGAATACAATCAAAAAAAGATAGTGAAAAAACTAACCCCATTACAAGAAGTGGGATTGGGATATATAAAGTTAGGACAAGCCTCCTCCACTCTTTCCGGCGGCGAGAACCAACGCGTAAAACTAGCTTATTTTCTGAGCATAGAGAAAGCACAACCCACTATTTTTGTATTCGATGAACCAACCACAGGTCTGCATTTTCATGATATCAAGAAACTGCTGGAAGCATTTGAAGCCTTAATCAGCCGCGGACATACCATTATCATTATCGAGCATAATATGGATGTGATAAAATGTGCCGACCATGTGATTGACCTAGGACCCGAAGGAGGAAATATGGGAGGAAATCTGGTAGTTGCGGGCACTCCGGAAGAGGTTGCAGCATGTGCGGCATCTTATACGGGACAGTTTTTGAAGGAAAAACTGGCGATGGATTCTCCTGATTGATTTTTTATTCACCGCTGATTGTCCAAACTGACACAAATTATTAAATATGATTATACGCAATATACCACTAGATGATAAATGGGAATTTAAAAGTGATTTATTCCGTTCTATAAGTTTAGCATTTTGTGGTATGATTGCAGAATCATTTTACTAAAAATCTGTTTTAATGTTTTCCGCATTGTCAATCTAAATCTAAACGAAAATATGAGTAAATTTAGAATTGAATTAATAACCTTATAAATCAACAGAATATGAAAAAACTTTTTTTACTACTCTTGCTGTTCCCTTTCCTATTGGGATGTTCACAAAAAGAGAAAGAATTCACCGTTCTTCAATGGAACATTTGGCAAGAAGGAACTGTAATTCCCGGTGGTTACGACGCTATTGTGAATGAAATAGCCCGTCTTCGTCCGGACTTCGTCACATTGAGCGAAGTACGTAATTACGAAAACACCAATTTCACTGCCCGCCTAGTGCAATCATTAAAGGAAAAAGGAGAAACCTATTACTCCTTCTATACCTATGATACAGGTCTGTTAAGCCGATACCCCATCACTGATTCATTAACCGTTTTCCCCGAAAAGAATGACCACGGCAGTATCTATCGCCTTACAGCCGATATAAACGGACAGAAAATAGCAGTCTACACCGCTCATCTTGATTATTTGGATGACGCCTATTATAATGTACGCGGATATGATGGCTCTACTTGGGAAGAAATCCCTATCCCCACTACCGTAGAAGAAGTATTAAAGAGAAATGTAGCCTCACAACGCGATGACGCCATCAGACTATTCATTGAACAGGCAAAAAAAGATCGTGCAGCCGGCTACACCATCATTTTAGGAGGAGATTTTAATGAACCTTCACATCAAGATTGGACTGAAGAGACCAAAGACCTGTATGACCATCATGGCTTTGTAATCCCCTGGACAGTTCCTGTCCTGTTAGACGAAGCCGGATTGAAAGACGCCTATCGAGAATTCTATCCAGATGTATTAAACTATCCCGGCTTCACTTATCCTTCGGATAATCCGGCAAAGCCCGCCGACAAAATAACCTGGGCTCCCAAAGCAGATGAACGCGACCGTATAGATTACATTTGGTATTATCCCGAAAAGGGGTTGAAAGTGAAAGACGCCGCCATTTTCGGTCCGAAAAATTCCATAGTCCGTGCACAGCGTGTTCAGGAAACATCTAAAGACAAGTTTATAGAACCATTGGGCGTATGGCCTACAGACCATAAAGGAGTACTGGTTACTTTCCAATATCCCGCCAAATAATATCGTTTTTCCCAATATTTCTGTTATCTTTGTCCAATAACCTAATTTATTATCCTATGACCAAATGTACACATAAGCAGTTAATGACCGCCTGTATGTTAGCAGGCACATTGATGTTGGGAGCATGTACCGGTACTCCCCCTGTAACAAAAGAGGTATCCATTGTACCCATAACCAACCATCTGGAGGAAACAAACGGTGCTTTTGTATTGAAAAGTAATACCTCCATCGGTGTTATTGACGCCGAACTAATTCCCGCAGCCGAGTATTTGGCCGATATGCTTTCCAGTGCCACAGGCTACGACCTTAAAGTAAAAGAAGGCGAAGGAACCATCACCCTTGCCTTGGGGGATGTTCAAGGAAAAGAAGGTGCCTATACCCTGACAGCCGAGAGCGATAAGGTCAACATTACAGGTAACTCTTACGGAGGTGTCATTGCAGGTATCGAATCCCTCAGACAGCTGTTTCCCCCGCAAATAGAATCTAAAGAAATTGTTAAAGGTACAGACTGGGCCATACCGGCCGTTAACATTCAAGATGCCCCCCGCTTTGAATGGAGAGGTATTATGCTGGACGTATCCCGCCATTTCTACACAATAGATGAGGTGAAAGAATTACTGGATGTCATGGCCCTTTACAAGATGAATAAATTCCACTGGCATCTTACCGATGACCAAGGATGGCGTATCGAAATCAAGAAATATCCTTTACTGACGGAAAAAGGAGCCTGGCGCAAATTCAATTCCCATGACCGCGAATGCATACGTCAGTCAAAGACTGATAACAATCCGGATATGGCAATTCCCGAAGACAAGATACGCATCGTAGAAGGTGACACCTTATATGGAGGCTACTACACTCAGGAAGATATCAAGGATGTCATAGCATACGCCAAAATACGAGGCATAGATATTATTCCCGAAATTGATATGCCGGGACACATGCTGGCAGCTGTGAGTAACTATGAAGGTGTTTCCTGTTTTAACGAAACCGGTTGGGGAAGCGTCTTCTCCTCACCTGTTTGTCCGGGGAAAGACTCTGCATTGGAGTTCTGCAAGAATGTTTATGCAGAACTGATAGCCCTTTTCCCCTATAAGTATGTACATATAGGAGGTGACGAAGTAGAAAAAACCAATTGGAAAAAATGTCCGGACTGCCAGAAACGTATGCATGACAATAATCTGAAAACCGAAGAAGAACTGCAATCATGGTTCATTCATGACATGGAGAGATTCTTTAACGGGAAAGGCAAAGAAATGATAGGCTGGGATGAAATCATTGAAGGCGGATTGTCTAAAACAGCCACCGTAATGTGGTGGCGCAGCTGGGTAAAAGATGCAGCGACCAAGGCAACGGCACAAGGCAACCCTGTCATTTTCACTCCTAACGGACAATTTTATTTGGATTATGCAGAAGACAAGAATTCTATGGCAAGCATTTATAATCTGGATACGACAGACAACCTGACTCCCGAGCAGCAGTCGCTGATTTTAGGAGTGCAGGGAAATATTTGGTGCGAATGGATTCCTTCCAACGCACGTATGCAATATATGGCCATTCCACGTTTGCTGGCTATTGCCGAATTAGGTTGGAGCAAACCGGAGCAAAAAGACTGGAATGCCTTCAAACAACGCCTGTCTGATCAGTTTGAACGTCTCAATATCATGGGTATCAATTACCGTATACCCGATTTGGAAGGCTTTAATGCCGTCAACGCCTTTATCGGTGAAGGAACCATCAATGTAACTTGCCTTGACCCCACTGCGGAAATTCACTATACCACTGATGGCAGTACTCCTACTTTACAATCTCCCGTATATGAAGGTCCCATCAAAGTGACTGAAACCACAGACTTTACTTTCTGCACCTTCCGCCCTAATGGAAAGAAAGGTGACATAGCCAAGACACGTTTCATCAAAAGTGAATATACCCCCTCTGTAACTGCCGCTCCTTCCAATCCGGGTTTGAAAGCTACATGGCACGAATTTAAAGGAAATAAATGCAGTGAAATAGAAAAAGCTCCGGTCAATGGTACTTATCCAGTGGAAGACGTTATGATTCCTAAAAAAGTAAAAGGAAATATCGGACTGATTATCAAAGGATATTTCAATGCTCCTCAAGACGATATCTACACTTTTGCACTCCTGTCCGACGATGGTAGTACATTGACCATAGACAGTGAACAGATAGTAGACAATGACGGACCTCACGGACCTAAGGAAATAGTGGGACAAAAGGCATTGGCGAAAGGATATCATCCAATGGAATTACGTTATTTCGACCAGAACGGAGGACAACTGAAATTAAAAGTAACAGGGAGTGATGGTAAAGAAATTCCGTTCACGCATCTCTATGCGCATTAATCTCACATAAAAAGTTTTTCCACCACAGATTATACAGATTTACATAGATTGAATTTCAATGAATTCTCCCATTCAATAATCTGCGTAATCTGTGGTGGAATTACATCAATCAGAAGTAAACTCCGAACCCTATCTTGAAGCCTAATTTACTAAATTCTGAAATATCACTAAAACTCAAGTCATAATATACAGACGGCTCAATAGTCACATTTCTGCCCAAGAAAAAAGCATATCCGACTTCCGGTGTCAAACAAACCAGATTCTTTTTAAATCCTACACAAGAAAGGTGCTTATACGCCATTCCCAATCCTCCATAAATACCGCAACTGGAAAAATAATAACGTCCTTGTGCACCAATACTGGTTTCATCCATTCCATGTTCTATATAATTGCCCTTAAAATTCAGCAATACAGCCACATTATCGGCTACAAACGCACCACCGGTCAAAGCGAAACCAAAATTTGTACCCTCATTCTTGCTATGAGATAGGTCAAGCCCTGTCAATGAAGCATTCACATACCATACCTCCTTCTCAAATTGAGCATGTGCACTCAGTGCAGTCATTACCAACAGCATCAAGCTGACTAAAATTTTCTTCATAATGTTGTCGTTTAATAGTTATTTTTTATTTTCCAAATCACGTTCACGTCTTTCCTCCGCCTTTTCTTTCTTACGAAGGACAATCCATAACAACGCTATTATCATATAGGATAAACCTACTGTGAGATACTTTTCCGTATCACTTATTTCCGTATTACGCGGAATAAAATAAACGGCCATCGCTGTAGTATAAACCAACAAAGCGACAGGCAACCAAATCGATTTTCTATATTTTTTCATAAACTATGCTGTTTTGTTTCCTATACCAACTTACAAACCCTATAGCGGCTACCAACGTGCAAAGACCACCGATTATATAAGATACATAATCAGAAAGTGCCAATCCTTCGGGAGCAATGCAAATATAAGTAGAACATACAGCCGTCATAAACAAGGCAGGAAACAAGGTAATATAATAATTCTTTTTCGCACGTACCAGAAAAACAGTGACCGCCCACAAAGTAAACACAGACAAAGCCTGATTACACCAGGCAAAATAACGCCATATCATATCAAATCCCGCCGCATCACGCTGACTGTACAACAATATACCGATAGTTACCGCAAAAATAGGAATACAAATCAATAAACGTTTCGCTATACTTTTTTGTTCCAAATGCATAAAATCGGCAACAATCAAACGAGCTGAACGCAAAGCGGTATCTCCACTGGTAATAGGAGCGGCAATTACCCCCAGTACAGCCAATAAACCTCCTATCGTACCCAACCATTCCTTGGTTATGCTGTCCACAATAATCGAAGCATTACTCTCCTCCATACCATTTTGATGAAAAAAACAAGTAGCGGCAGCAGCCC
>OHLH01001104.1_pt1 | contig 14907 bp, 10 predicted proteins | sample 1569061 | NCBI WGS metagenome assembly OHLH01 (sample SAMEA3879603, study PRJEB24766) | human gut metagenome | biome: human-associated habitat; feature: feces | place: USA | collected 1985/1987
TTGCTGTTTCAAAGTCCTTTTTTAGTCTTTGATTCTGCCTTATCCTTTTATTCTATCAAAACTTCGTTACAGTTTCTTAACTTTCTTTAAACGTTTTTTTGATATAATGTGTACTCATCATATGCAAATGGAGGAGCAAAGTGGCAAAAACATTAAAAACATTGAGTAACATCTTACTAGGAATCCTCTCACTGGCCTTGTCTTATTGGTTTTATAGGGGGCATCTCGAACAGTACGTTCATTACATCGCCCATTATGGCTCCTACTTTCAAGTCTTACTCAATCTAGTCATTATTGTCCTACTGAGTTACTTTGTCTACGCTTTTTTGAAACTCCTTCTTACTAGAAAGCTGAAAAAACAGACACTACTCCTACTCTACTTCATTTACTTTCTTGCTCTCTTCTACCTACTTTTCTTGAAAAACATTGGTACCCAAGGTCTCTCACTTAACCCCCTTTCCTTCGCTCGGGAATTATACTGGGGCAGCCACTTCGTTCCCATCATGAACCTGTTAATGTTCATCCCTCTGGGACTCCTCTTTTCTTCACGATTGAGTAATCTCCTACTCTGCCTCCTTACCCTTTTCTCCGTCGAATCCATTCAGTACTTCGGACATTTGGGAGTCTTTGATTTGGGAGATATCACCTTAAATATGTTAGGTATCCTTGTCGGAACTGCTATCCATCAACTCCCTCAATTTCAAACAGTTATCAAAAAAATTTTAAGTTAAAAAACTTCCAGAATTAATTTGGGAGTTTTTTTGTTCTATAGATTAATCATCGTCAGAATTTTTTAAAGGAACACAGAAAAACAGCCCTCTATATCTAGAGAGCTGTTTTGAATTCGGGCTAAAATCCTAGTGAAAAAGATGAAACTCCTTGTGTTCCTCAAACACGACGTCGTCCCCCTATTTTCATACGGATTTTTTACGCCCTTAGCATCGTTATTAACGACGAAGTCCGAGTGAGCTGATCAACTCACGGTAACGGTTAACGTCTGTGCGGCGAAGGTATGCCAACAAGTTACGACGGTGACCGATTTTTTTCATCAAACCACGGTAAGTAGCGTGGTCTTTTTTGTGTTGTTTAATGTGTTCGTTAAGGTGGTTGATTTCCCAAGTAAGGACAGCAACTTGAACCTCTACTGAACCAGTGTCACCTTCGTGACGTGCGTATTGAGCAATGATTTCATTTTTTTTCTCTTTTGAGATTGCCATGTTTTTTCTCCTTTTTTTGCTCCATCCGAGTCTTAGGATTGGCTCTCCTAAAACCAAGAAAGAGTTGGTTTGTCTTTACGACCTCTCTATTTTAGCTCATCTACTAATCTTTGTCAATCGCAAGATTTCACTGATTAAGTTTTTGAAGCTTAGACTTTTTTGGCCATTTTTGCATTCAGAAAGAATCCAAGGAAAAGTAGGAAACTTACGATTGCATAGGCTAGAAAAATCCAACTAAAACTTGGAGATATGAGTGCTAACAATTTCAAAACATAAGGGGAAATGGCTGACCCTAGGTTACACCCTAAGAGGACATAGGCTGTCGCCTTGTTCAACAGATTTCTAGCAATAGACTCAGAAAGTCGGTTAAAGATAATTGTCAAAATAATACTATAAAAGAAACCAACACCAACTGAAGATAAAATCAAAATCGGTAAGTTACCAGCCACTGACATCCCAAAGAGACAAACCGCTAACAAGAACATCACTATAGGCAAAAGACGATTTTTAAAATGTCCTATAAGCGAGGCGAAACTCAGTCCAGCTACAATTCCAATTCCCTGCTCTAAACTCAGTACTAAGGCTGATTGACCACTCTCAATAGTCTTACCAGCAACTTGAAACAGAGGCACTCGCAAACTAATCGAAGAATTGATACAGATGACAAAACCTGCTAAAAGAGCCATGCCAAGAATCATACCAAGGTCTTTTTTGTTCAGAACCTGTTTTCTTTTTGTAATCTGCTTCTTCTCCATCTGCTCCATAGTTGGCACAAAAAGGAGATACATAATCAAAATCACAAAACCAAAACCATAGATAAGAAAGGCAAAGGTCCAATGAATTTTCAGTAATTGTCCAACTAAAAGAGAACAAGAAGCTCCACCAATCAACTCCATGGAGCCACGAATACCTAACATCTGAACTCGCTCTTTACCTTGATAACGTTGACTGATGATGGCAATCGCCTTAGCATTGATAAGACCAATCCCCATTCCAAAAGCAATACGTGACAGTAAGACAAGAGGATAGGCTTGTACAAAAAAAGGAAAAATCCCAGCACTACTAAGTAAGAGCAGCCCAGTCACAATTAGCTGTCTATCACTTAGCCATTTGTCAATAAATGAATTAAGTAAGAGCATCGCGACTACGGAAAATGAAGGGACAGATACTAAAAGCTCCACTTGCGCGGCAGAAAAGGTTGGGCTATAGTAGTCCAACATAGGTGGTAACGCTGTTGAAATCGAAAAGGCCGAAATCAAGAGCAAGGATAGCCCAAGCAGGCTCATTTTTTCTAAAATTCGTGTCATAATATAGGGATAAGAACATCCTTTCCTTACTTGTCTAATAGTTATTTTTTCATTATAATCTAAGGAGACTTTAAAAAATAGGACCTAGGTCCTAAAAAAGGAGATGTATGCGTAATCATACCATAAGACCTCAACTTGACCAGGTCTTTCCACCCCCCTACCTCAACCAATTACAGAAAGTCACCTTTCAAAAGAACGATTATATTTGTACCCAAGGGCAAGCTATCACTGAGCTGACCTACATTTTATCAGGAAAGGTAAAAATTGTTCGTTCTCTCTTCAATGGTAAAGAACATATCCTAGAAACGCTCAATCAGCCTCAGATATTGGGAGATGTAGAACTCATGACCAACCAACCAGCAGGATCATCAGTCATTGCTTTAGAAGAGGTTCAAGCAGTTCAGCTCCCTTTAAATAATAAAGAAGAACTCCTCAAAGACCCTGTTTTTCTCTACCAAATTGGACGTAACCTGGCTATGGCACTGCATAAGCAAGGTATCACTGCTTCAACGAATGCGAGCTACTCTGTCAAAGAGCGTCTGGCCACCCATATTTTGAATAGTGAAGAAGAGAATATCTTTCAATTATCGCCATCTATTTTAGCTTCCCGTTTTGGAACTAGCTATCGTCATGTACAGCGAGTCATCAAACAATTTATCGACCAGGGAATTATCGAAAAAGAGGCCTTTAAAACCTATCGTATTTTAGAGAGACAAACCTTGGAAAAACTGGCTTTTATCGATTAGAAAAAGCCTCACTTTAATCCTTGATGGTTTAATTTTCAACCCTTTTGTGCTATAGTTATAAACAAGTAAATCAAAGAAAATAGAGGTAAACAAATGGACGCTCAAACCAAAATTATCCGCGCCAGCCATATGATTGATATGAATGATATCATTCGCGAAGGAAATCCAACCTTGCGTGCTGTCGCTGAAGATGTAACCTTCCCACTATCAGACGAAGACATTATCCTAGGCGAAAAAATGATGCAGTTTCTTCGTAACTCACAAGATCCTGTTATTGCCGAAAAAATGGGGCTTCGTGGGGGAGTCGGTCTTGCAGCCCCTCAATTAGATATTTCAAAACGCATTATCGCTGTTCTCGTTCCAAACCCTGAAGACGCTGAGGGTAATCCACCAAAAGAAGCATATAGTCTTCAAGAAATCATGTACAACCCTAAAGTAGTTGCCCATTCTGTTCAGGATGCTGCTTTGGGCGATGGCGAAGGATGCCTCTCAGTTGACCGCGATGTTCCTGGTTACGTGGTTCGTCATGCTCGAGTAACTGTTGAATACTTCAACAAAGAGGGCGAAAAGCAACGTGTTAAACTCCGTGGTTACAACTCAATCGTTGTTCAACATGAAATCGACCATACTAACGGTATCATGTTCTACGACCGCATCAATAAAGACAATCCATTCGCCATCAAAGATGGACTCTTAATTATCGAATAAAGAAAACCTCAGTAGAAATACTGGGGTTTTAGTTTGAAGATAAGGCATTAGTACCACTTTATAGCTAAGTCAAAGTAGAAAAGAACCGACTTCGTCGATTCTTTTTTCATTGTCTGAACCTGTCCTCAGACAAGCATATTGTATAGTGTTTCGTTACCGTGAAGGTTGATATAACTTGGGTCAAAGGCTGAAAGACGCTCGAGAAGTCCATCATAATCGTTCTTGTCACTAAGAGCGATACCAATGAGAACTGGACCTTTTCCTTTATTAGCACGTTTGATGTACTCAAAACGAGTGATATCATCATTTGGTCCCAAGATATCATTTACAAATTCACGAAGGGCACCAGGACGTTGTGGGAAGTTAACCACAAAGTAATGCTTGATACCATCGTAGATAAGCGCACGTTCTTCCATCTCTGGCATACGGTTGATGTCATTGTTACCACCTGAAATGATGCAGACGATGGTTTTTCCTTTAATCTCATCTTTGATCACTTCCAAAGCTGCCACTGATGCTGCACCTGCGGGTTCTGCAATGGTACCAACCTTAGAGTACATATCAATTAGGGTTTCTGAAATCAATCCTTCATCAACTCCCAAGAGGCGGTCAACATATTTACGTGCGACTTCATAGGTCTTGACACCTACCTTTTGAACAGCAATCCCGTCCGCAAACTTATCAATTTCTTCGAGTTTTACAGGATAACCACGGTCAAAGGCAGCACGCATACTACGAGCACCACTAGCCTCAACACCAATAACCTCCATAGACGGTGCTACATCCTTGATATAGGTAGCTACACCAGAGATAAGGCCGCCACCACCTACTGGAACCAAGATACTATCGAAGGAAACACCTTCCTCTTGAGCCTGCTCATAAATTTCATAAGCAACAGTTCCTTGCCCCGCTTGGACATTATAATCGTCGAATGGATCAATGAAAGTCATCCCTTCAGACTTGGTATATTCCTGCGCTGCTTGGGCAGAAGCATCAAAGGTATCTCCCACCAATTTGATTGTTACAAACTTGCCACCAAAGAAACGGACTTGACCAATTTTTTGGAGAGGTGTTGTTACTGGCATAAAGATGGTTGCCGGAATCTTCATCTCGTTACAAGTGTAGGCAACCCCCTGAGCATGGTTTCCGGCTGATGCACAAACCACACCACGCGCCTTATCCTCATCACTCAATTGATGGATAGCATAGTAGGCTCCACGCAATTTGAAAGAGCGTACCTTTTGCATATTTTCTTTTTTAATATAAATGGTCGCCCCGTATTTTTCAGATAGGTAGCGATCAAAATCTAGTGGTGTGCGTTCCACCACGTTTTTTAAGACTTCATTAGCCTTTACGATATCATTTGCAGTAATCATTGGCTCTCCTTTGACACAATATTCAAACTATTTCTATTGTATCACAATTTTCAGAAAAAATAGCAGCCAGTATAAAGAAAACTCCTTGTTTACACAAAGAGTTCTACTTATTATTTATCAACTTTTTTTGACATCAAGAAGTTACGAAGAGCTGCAAGGGTTGCCGCACCTGCAAGGACAATAGCTGTAAGGATAGCTACAGCATGTTCTCCCCACTTGTGAGATTTTGCTGTTTTAGCAATTGTAGCCTTAAGGTCTTCAGTTGTTCCTTTTTCACCTGTTTGCGTCGTTGTCTTACTTGCAAGGTTAAGATCTTGACTACCACTGTAAGTGTTATCTGACGAAGCTGTATTGACAAGGTCTTGACGGCTACTGCGAGTATAGCTGACATTTGTTGTAATGCTATCAATCATCTCAACAATATTTCTGATTGTAGTTGCATCGTACAAGCCACCCTCAGTATCTTTCAAGATTGATACTGCTAATTTTTCAATAGAAACTTCTGAAGAAGCTGCTACCATAGAGTGAGCTTCTGAACTTGCTGTTTCTGAATATCTTGCATAGTTGCTAAAGAGTGATGCTGCTTCTGTAATCGTTTCAGAAGTACTTGGTAAGGTTTCTGAGACGCGAGGAGCTACAGAGAGTCTATTCCAACTATTGATGTTTTCTGATAGTCCATCAAGGAGGACTTCCTCAGACGTGCTTACTGTTTCTGAAATCGCCGAAGTTACTTCTGAAGTGCTCACTTGACTTTCTGATTCTGTCAATGAAACAGCTGGTTCTTCAACTACTTCTGATTCTGAAACGACTGTGCTGATTGAATTCTCTGATTCAGATGCTGAAGTCTCTGAAGTTGATGCTTCTGAACTATTTTCAGTTTCTGAGACCTTCGATGATACTGTTGTGCTTTCTGATACTTCTGACGGAGCAACTGAGACAATTGTGCTTGTAGTTTCTGAAACAAGGCTAGTGCTTGCCTGACCTTCTGATTCTGTCAAAGAAGCCACTGGTTCAACTACTGCATGTGATTCTGAAATTGCTGTCGTCTTAGATACTGAGTTGTCATCTTTCTTATCATGTGCGGTCTCTGACACAGCTATCGCCACTGGAACAGCTGCTGAGTTTACCAACTCGTCAACTGATGGTGCTGGTTTAGTTGTTTCATCGAGTTTAGGAGCTTCAACAGATGGTTTCTTATCAGTTGGAGACTCTGAATCTTTGTTTACTGTTGTATTTTCTGATTTAGCTGTTTCTGAGCTTGCTTCAGATGTTACGGTATTATCTACTTTCTTACCAGCTTGGTTAGTAACTGGTTTCAAGATAACTGGTTCTACCGGTGTTGCTGTTGTGTCTTCCTTGATATAGAGCATGTTCCAAAGAGTTAGTTTAGGAACTGAAATGACAAGCACTGGTTGACCATTTTCATCTGTTTCAAGACTTGCTTGTGCCTTCTTCATGTTTGAAGTTGCCCAATCATCTGGTGACGTCACATAGACTTGATTGGCAATTTTAGCAGCTTCTTGAGCTGTTTTACCTGCTAGGCTAAGACGAACTGTGAGATTTTCTTGTGCGTCCGGTGTTTTATTGTCCGCATAACCCTCTTCATTATGCCAGCCCGCATTGATGCCCATCATGTTAATCATTTGAACAGTTGAGAAACCTTTTCCTGATTTAGCAAATGTCCAAACTTGATCTCCTGTCACACCTAGAGCATCCTTAGAAAGGATTTCACCAGCCGCATTCTTGGTAGATACAGACTGAGTGCTGTTAGTCACACCCTCACCACGGAGAAGATTTTCATAAGCAGTGATAAACTGTTGGTAATTGTAAAGCTTACGAATAGTGTCCTTAGCTACACTGAGGTATTGCGTTGGGTAATAGGCACTTTGAAGAACGTTAAGGGCTGCATTAGCATTGGCAAGGGCTGCAATGGACATGTGATAGCCACCGGCTGCAGCTACTGTCGCATCTACGAGAAGTGTCGCATCAGCTTGCAATGGTTTACCAGCAAGGGCATCTTTACCCGCACCGTTAGTTGCTTTTCCGCCAGGAACAGTATAGTCAATACCTGGTTCTTCCATGTAGGCACCAACGATAAGTGATTTACCAGTTTTATTGCGTACCATATCGATACGTGCTTTCAAATCACCATAGGCAACCTGCATACGTCCTGGAATAACTGAACCACCGTTTGTCCAAAGCTCATTATACACAACATCTTGACGTGCCTTGGCTAGTTTATCATCATTACCACCATTAACATCATTGATTGTGATGTAGTACTTTTCACCGATGAGGTCTTTCATGGCATTAATAAATGACGCATATGAATCAGACATCATGTGTGAGTCAGCCTCGTCTGTGCTGTTACGGTGCTCATAATCAGTCACACGGTTGTCACCAATTGTATCACCTTGCCAACCATCGAATCCCATACGATCCATAGCTGATTTCATGACACCTGCGATGTATTTTTGCCAATCTGGATTCGCCGGATCATAGTAAACTTGAGTTGGGTTATCACCGATAGTGTAAGTCATCGGTTCACCCTTCTTACCAAAGCTATCGTAGAAGTTATAAGCCAAAGCAGCAAGTGGAAGGGCTGGATTCTTTGGATTTGAATCTGCTGAAATCATGTTATAAAGCATGGCAACAGCACCTGACTTATGAACTTGGTCAACCAATTCTTTAACAGCCTTAGTGTCAACCTGAGTGTGACTCCAGGTATTCCATTTTTGAACAAAGCTATCAACACCCTCTGGGAAAGGATCTGTAGCTTCGTTATAAGCATCATAGAAGAAATATGAGTTGATATTCATAGACTTCATGAGCTCAAGCTCTTTACGGTAGGCTTCAAGATTTTTAACAAGAATACTGTTTTGATCAGTTGGCGAACCTGCTACGATACCGTAACGTGGGAAAACTGTCCAATCATCTTCAACAGACAAGCCAGCACGCTTGCTTGACAAAGTACTACCTGATTTATCGTTGACACTGATTGTCACCAAGTAACCTGTATTGTTTGTCAACCACTCTGACGCTACTGTCAAGTTTGAAACCTTAGCTGAAGCTCCTGCCGCTAGCGTAAGGTCAACGTTATCTTGACCGATAATTTCTGAAGCATGTTGAAGTGTCAAGTTGACAGTCATCGTCTTAGTTTCTGCTGTTGGATTAGATACAACAACGGAATAATTAATATCACCATCTGTCTTGCTATAAGCAGCTTTTGTTGTTTCTGGATCTGTCAAGTAAGCATCACCATTCAAGTTTTGCTCTGTCACTTCTGTAACTGGTGTTACTTGAGCAGTTGAATGGCGTCCAGCTTCAGTAGCATTATCAGATGATGATGTGATGGTTTCCACAGCAGATGACTCAGGAGCTAGTGCTTCACTGGCTACAAGCGTTTCTGAGCTAGCGCTCTCTGCTGGTACAGCTTGTGAAAAGATTGTAGAAGCTGTCGCTGTTGTTGCAGTATCTGTCGTAACAGCAGCAGATGATGGGCCTACTTCTGTTGTCGCTACTGGAGTAACGGCCTCAGTTGGTACCACCACCAAGTTATCTGCTTCAGTTGTAATAACTGGTTTTGTTGCTTCTGAACTGACCACGTTATCTGCCTTGGCGACCTGATTCATCCCTAGGACACCACCGGCTACAAACAAACCTGATAATAATTTAGTTGACGCTACTTTCTTTGACATATCTCTCTATCCCTCTAAAAAAGTTTAAATCACCTCGGCGTTTCAAATTATCACTATTTGTATTTGCATGCTGTAAACTCGAGTTATTTTTAGTTTCATAAAAATCGCTTGGTGTTTCTTATGAAACTAATGTTAACTTAATCTTTTTTGTAAGACAAGGGAATTTCCGGTAATCCTCGTAAACGGTAATTTTTTCATCATGAATGGTCAGGTTTTTTCAGAAATTTGAGAACAACATTTTCTAATTTCATTAAATATTCACTTGATTCAGTCTACTTAAAATGACAAAAATAAATCCCAAATAATGAAAATCCATCACCTAAATAGTTCATGTGAGAGAATAAAAAAACCACCTCTCACACAAGGCGAAAAATGGTTTGTTTATTGATTTTTGGTATCTAAAATAATGGTCACAGGTCCGTCATTGACCAGACTAACCTGCATATCTGCGCCAAAGCGTCCTCTTTCTACAGGAACATGAGTTGACAAGGATTGGTTGAAATCGTCATAGAGCTGGCTAGCCATGTCAGGCTTTGCAGCACCTGTAAATGCTGGTCGATTCCCTTTTTTCGTATCTGCAAAAAGCGTAAACTGAGAAATCGACAAAATCTGGCCATCAATATCCTTAACAGAAAGATTCATCTTGCCATCTTCATCTGAAAAAATGCGCATATTGACAATCTTACGAACTGCATACTCTAGGTCCTCTTTGGTGTCCTCGGGACCAACTCCGACCAATAGTAAGAGCCCCTGCTTAATAGCTCCAACCGTACAATCCTCAATAACTACAGAGGCACTTTGAACACGCTGAATTACAATCTTCATCGCAGTAACTCCTTACCCATTCGTACGTTTAACACTGTAAACGTCAGGAATAATTTTAATCTTATCCACAAGACCAGTCAATTCAATAAGGTTTGCAATTTCAAAGCTAACGTGAATATTGGCAAACTTCATGTCCTTAGTCGGTTGCGCATTGACCGTAGCGATGCTCTTGGTCGTATTTGACAAGATTTGAAGAACATCATTCAACAGACCAGAACGGTTAAGGCCATAGATGTCAATCTCTGCCAAATAAGATTTATTGGCATTACGTTCATCCCACTCCACTTCGATTAGACGTTGCTCATAACCTTCTTGACTCTTGATATTATTACAATCGGAACGGTGAATAGCAATTCCACGGCCCTTGGTGATATAACCTTCAATCTCATCTCCAGGTACTGGGTTACAGCACCTAGCGATACGCATGAGGAGACCTGAAGCACCTTGAATGATGACACCATTTTCACTCTTAACCTTGAGAACTTCTTTCTTCTCAGTCTTAACTTCGCCACCGTTCATTAGCTCTTCAGCTTCAGCTTTTGCCTTAGCACGCTCCTCCTCACGGCGTTCTTTTTCTGTCAAACGATTGAAAACAGCAGCAGCACTAATTTCACCAAAACCAACAGCGGCATAGAGAGCTTCTTCACTACGCACACTCATACGAGGGAGAATTTCCTCAATATGTTTCTTGTCTAGGTACTTATTGGCAACATAGCCATGCTCTTGGAAGTAGGCAATCAAAAGCTCACGACCCTTGGTGATAGAGGCTTCCTTGTCCTGATTTTTAAAGAATTGACGAATTTTATTTCTGGCCTTGGTGGTCTTAACCATCTTAATCCAGTCACGGCTAGGACCAAAGGAATTGGCATTAGTTACAATCTCAACCACATCACCTGTCTTGAGTTTGGCTGTCAAGGGCACCATACGGCCATTAACCTTAGCACCTGTGGCCTTCTCACCAACTTGGGTATGGATGGCATAGGCAAAGTCAATAGGTCCTGAATCTTTAGGCAGTTCCTGAACAGCACCATTTGGCGTAAAGACATAAATACGCTCTGAGAAGATATCCTCTTTAACAGAGTCAACAAACCCCATAGCATCACCATTTGAGGCGTCTTGAAGTTCAACAAGATCTTTAATCCAGTTCATTCCCAAAGCAGACTCTTTCGAATCTACCTTGCCCTTGATACCTTTCTTGTAAGCCCAGTGAGCTGCAACCCCGTATTCGGCAACTTGGTGCATTTCCTTGGTACGGATTTGGATTTCAATAGGTCCTTTTGGCCCATAAACCGTTGTATGGATAGACTGGTAACCATTGGATTTAGGATTGGCAATATAGTCTTTAAAACGGCCAGGCATCGGACGCCAGAGTTCATGGATGTATCCCAACATGGCGTAAACATCACTATGCGTCTCCATGACACAACGGATGGCAATCAAATCATAAATTTGATCAAAGCGCTTTTTCTTGTCGCGCATCTTACGGTAAATAGAGTAAATATGCTTTGGACGACCATACACATCACCAACAAGTCCTTGTTCAGCTGTATAGGTCTTAATTTTATCGACAATCTCGTCCACGAGTTCCTCACGCTCACGACGTTTTTCCTTCATCATGTGAGAAATCTTGTAGAATTCCACCTCATTAAGGTAACGGAAGGCCATATCTTCCAATTCCCATTTGATACGACTAATACCTAAACGGTGGGCCAAAGGAGCATAGATTTCCAAGGTTTCACGAGAAATGCGCTCTTGCTTATCCTTACGAAGATGCTTAAGGGTACGCATATTGTGCAAACGGTCGGCCAATTTAACCAAGATGACACGGATATCCTTAGACATGGCCATAAGCATCTTACGGTGATTTTCAGCCAACTGCTCCTCGTGGGACTTGTACTCAACCTTACCAAGCTTAGTAACACCGTCCACGATATTTCGTACATCCGTACCAAAATCCGCTTCCAAATCATCAAGCGTTTTTTCGGTGTCTTCAACGACATCGTGTAAGAAACCACAGGCTACTGTCACTGCATCAAGATGGAGATCTGCCAGGATACCTGCCACTTGAATAGGGTGAATAATATAAGGTTCTCCTGACTGACGAGATTGCCCACTATGAGCATCTGTCGCATAATGCCAGGCTTTTTCAACTAATTTCAAATCATCTGCTGACATGTAGGCCGAGCAAATGTCTAAAATTTCTTCTCCTGTTACATTTTTATCTTTAGCCATGATTTCTTCCTTCGCTTCTTTTAATAACCTTTATTTTATCACTTTTACAAGTAAAGAAAAAGAGCTAGATAGGCAATTCTTAACCGCAAGGAGCTAACTTGAAAAGCACAATATCTTGTGTTAGAATGATTGAACAAACACAAGATATAGATAGAAAGAGGACGCTTATGTCTCAACTTACCCTCGTTTATATTAGTCTAAGCGGTAATACCCAAAGCTTTGTCAAACGTATGTCTGACTATCTGTCCCTCAACCACGGGATTGAATGTCGCCAAATCAATATTAAAGAACTTAATCATGAAACCTTCCAAGTAGATGAACCCTTTGTCGCACTCTTGCCAACCTACCTTGAAGGAGGAAATGGCGTTGACAATGGAGATGTTGAGATCCTAACCAATCCACTGGGTGACTTTATCGCAGCCCATGACAATCATGAACGTTGCTTTGGTATCATCGGTTCTGGTAACCGTAACTTCAATAACCAGTACTGCCTAACCGCCAAACAGTACAGTCAACGTTTTGGTTTCCCAATGTTGGGAGACTTCGAGCTACGCGGTACACAGTCCGATATAGAACGTCTGGCACCTATTATCCTAGAAGCACAAAAGAACTTTAACCAACGCTAAAACTATAGCAAAAAAGCCCTGATAGAGGATTTTCCTTTGCTTAATTTTTTTCGTGTTTTTTGATTCCAAAGAATCCAGCCAAGGTCATAAGAACCAGACCAGCTAAAGTTGCTGACACAGATTCGTCTGAACCAGTGTTTGGCAAGGTCTTATCTGAACTTGAACCTTGAGTTTCTTGTACTTGAGCTTGAGGCAAGATAACGACTTGAGCGTTTGACAACTGGATAGCTGGAACAGGTTTAGCCACGCTGGCACCTACAGTAGCTTTTGGTGTCTCACGCTTAGTTTGGTCTGCTGTCTCAGAACCTTTTGGTGACTTCTCAGATTCTTTATTAGTTGTATCCTCAACTTGATTTGCCTTTTCCTTAACAACCAAGCGGTACTCTGCAAATCCTGCTTGTGTTGATGGTCCTACATAACTAATGGCATCCTGACCAGCAAGGTGGGCACGCGCATTATCAGATGAGGCAAAACGGATATCTGCATTCGTGATATTAGGGACGAAACTCCAATTTCCATCGGCACTCGGATTAATCGTTTTCTCGCTGACAATATAGTCAATGATGGCCTGACGATTCTCAAGATTGAGGAGACGTTTTTCTGCAGCATCTTTAACACCAGGGAAGTTACCAGTCGCACGATAGTTGTTAGTCACGACAAGGAAAGTCTGATTCAAATCAATAGGTTTCCCTTGATAAGCCAAGTCACGAACACGGCTAGCATCTGGGTTAACCAACTTACCTTCGCGATCGTATTTGTTAGGTTGTGTCAAATCAAACTTATAAGTCAACCCATCAATCACATCGTAATTGTATGAGCGATAGCTACTGTTAATGAGTTGTTGTGGTTCTTTGCTGTTAGGATCAATTTGATTGAACTGTCCTGCAGACATTTCCAACCATTCTTTAATTTGTGCCCCAGTCACTTTGAGTAGGGCAGTAACATTGTCGTAGAGGTAGAGGTCCGCGACGTTCTTAATGGCCAATGGACCAGCTGGGATATCGGTATAGTAGGTCGCATCCCCACGAGTCCCTGCCTTGAAAGGTGCAGCTGCTGAGAGGAGTGGAAGATTTTCATCTGCTGTTCCCGCTACTTGTTTTTTAGCATACCATAGTTGTGCATTATTAACTATTTGAATAGATGGATCATCCTGAACCTGAGCAAAGTAGCTAGTGATTGGTGCAGTAGTCTCACCAACTTCCTTACGAACATAGTTGATTGTTCCATTATGGTCATGAGCTGCCATGTCAATTAAGTCCTTGTCCGCAACATCTGACTTAGTATCAATCTTTTCAAGCTTAGCCTTACTATTGACGACTTTCCATTTACCATCCGTGTAAGTCAATTTGACATCCATGATACCTAGATGATCCCCAAATTTACCAGCCATAACCACAGGTTTCCCATTGATGAGACCATTGACATCATCTACACCAGGGTATTTCGCATAAAAACTTGTGCCATCTCCATTTGGGAAATCAGCGTGAGAATGCCCTGTCGCAACAGCATCAACGCCTTCGATACCAGCAATTTGGTAACCCTCATTTTCCTCGTTCTTAGTGTATTCATTGTCACCAATACCAGAGTGAGCAGCAACAAGAATATAGTCAGCTCCTGCAGCCTTCATCTTAGGAACGATAGCCTTAACAGCCTCCATTGGATCATCAACGGTTACCTTACCTTCAAGGTTGGCCTTATCCCAAACCAAAATTTGTGTTGGAAGGACACCAGTAATACCGATTTTTAGCGTTACCTGTTTGCCGTCCGTATCAGTAAAGGTCTTGTTAACAATCTTATAAGGGTTGTAATAGTAATCACCGGTCTGAGCATTACGTACATTGGCATTGATAATGTTAATCTTAGCAGCCTTAACCATACGATCCAAAAATTCTAGGCCATAGTTAAACTCGTGGTTTCCAAGCGTTTCGGCGTCATACCCAAGCATCTCGAAAGCCTTGTACATAGGGTGAGTCTCACCTTGGGCAACAGGATCAATCAAGGCCTTATAAGTTCCAAAAGGAGTTCCCTGAATCGTATCCCCACTGTCCACTAAAACCGTATTGGGATTGGTTTCACGGGCTTTTTTGATAAGGACAGCAGTTTTAGACAAACCAACTGTTTGAGACGGCTTATCTTGATAATAATCATAGTTAACCAAGTTGGTATGAAGGT
>OHLH01001111.1_pt1 | contig 14781 bp, 16 predicted proteins | sample 1569061 | NCBI WGS metagenome assembly OHLH01 (sample SAMEA3879603, study PRJEB24766) | human gut metagenome | biome: human-associated habitat; feature: feces | place: USA | collected 1985/1987
ATACGGATGCCGAACGGAGAGAGCGAATCCTTATAGGAGGTTTCCCCGATGAACAGGCATAGGGCCTGCTCAATAAAGGTGTGGAAACTCTCCTCGGACGGGAAATCTCCGGCATTGCCGGGTATCGCCGCCCAGAACAGGGTCGGCACATCCACCGTGTTGTGGCGCGGTTTGGCTTCCATCAACGCCAGTTGGCTGCCCACATCGTTCTTGATGCGCTTGAGCTTTTCCCGGTCATCGCTCCATGCCATGACATTGCAGTGCGCACGGATGGAAACCAGCCCCTTGCTGTGCGCCTCGTTCAGATACTCCTCAATCCATTCGCGGTTGATCTGGTTGGAACGGCTGTAACGGGAAAGCGAGTGCATGTTCCGGGCGGTCTGCTCGAACTTCCTGAGAATCTCCGCCGAATCGTCGATGAAGAGGTACTGGTTCACGATATGGTTGCACGTGAGCAGGATGCCTATCGGTGCGGCAAAGGACAGGCGGCACTCGCTCCGGTCTGTCGAAAGCCGTTCATACCGGCAGTCGGTGGATACGTTTGACGGCAGGTCTTCCGGATCGGAAAGCGTATGAAGGCAAAGGTAATTGTCCCCGACCTTCATTTCCCCTGCACCGAGAGACAGATCCTGCAAGCAGGTGGTGTCTTCCTGGGACATGGAAAAATATTTCTCTATGATGCCGGCTGAATTCTTGGTTCCGATAATTTCCTCATCCGTCAGGCGGATGATACGGATCAGACCGCTGTCGTTCACGATGCGCTCGAACTGCCCGCAACTTTCCATAAAACGGGTAACGGTTTCCTTGTCCTGCATCTCTTTGGGAATGATGAATCCCCGTGTAAGCGCGTTGAAACTGCTGGTTGTCCGGCTGTGCTCTTTCGTGGTCTTCGTCAGGAAAAGGTAACAGGTGTGCTGCAAGTACGGCCGTTCGTTGAAATGCCGCTCGAAACTGCGGCTCAGAAAGCTCAGGTCTTCCTTGCAAATATCCGGTTTATATCCCTCTTCGATGAAGAAGTCCTGCTTGTGTACGATGCTGTAGTTCGGCAAGACCTTTACCGCTTTTGCCCAGGTGGAGTGCATGGACTCGTACTCGGCCCGTGTCAGCGTGAAGAGTTCCGGCAGTTCCACCCGGTATGCCACGGTGATGTCCGCATCCTTGCTGATGATGCAGCCGTTCTCCACGGCCAATAACGGGAACTTGCTTTCCAGCGTGGCTGTTTTCATTACGTTTTTCATGCCTTTCTGTTTTTAATAGTTGAAGAAAACAACCGGAGGAACTTTCTCCGGCTGATGATGTAGCGGGGATGGCTGCGCAGCGCATGGAGTTTCATAAGCCCCCATTCGCCGTATTTCGTGTTCATGCTGAAGGTTGCCCAGACCAGCACCAATGCGGAGATGACCCCGAAACCGATGCAGACCCACTGGCCTATGCCTGCCATGTACATGATGACGAACACCACGAACAGGGCGAGCAACCCTCCGGCAAAGATGAACAGGTACTGGCTCTTGAGTCCCTTGAACTCCGGGCTGCGCCCAATCCCCTTGTTGACATTGAATTCCGCCATATTACAGGAAGAATGAGCGTAAGATGGTGGCAGCGACAATCAGGAAGATACACGCACCGAACCAGCTGGCGGCGGTCTTTGAAGTGTCCGGGTCACCCGACGAGAACTTGGAATATACCTTCACGCCCCCGATAAGGCCGATAACGGCGCCGATGGCGTAAATCAACTTGGTTCCGGGATCGAAATACGAAGTGACCATATTGGTAGCTTCCGTAATTCCACCGATACCGTTGCCCTGGGCAAATGCCCCCATTGAAACCAGCAGCGTCATGGCTGCCAAAAAGAATCTTTTTTTCATGTGTCGAAACTTTTAATTGGTGAGACAAAAATGATTTCGACTGCGAATATATAGTGCTTAATCCATTGATTTACAAACTGTACGACTTGTGACACCTTATGACGTCACGTTACATCGGCAAGGGGTTTTCAAGCATTCAAAAAGGGTTTTCCCGGCAATATGAAACAGTAAAAACAGGGATAAGGAGAAAGCGGCATTTCATTTCTTCCGGCAAAGGTAGCCCCGTGTCCCGGGAAACCCGGCAAGGCGGCCCTGCGGGCTGGTTGCCGTGAAATAATCATCCTCGCTGCGCTTGCGGTATTTTTTCACGGCAAGCCTTGCGGGATTCCGGACCGGGGCGGAAAAGCCTTCAGGAAATAAAATACCGTTCGGTTTGAATGGATATATGTAAAAACAAAAAACAGAAGATAACATGGAAACAAGAAACAATCAGACAGTGGCTTTCACGGGACACCGTAAGGAACGTATTCTGCAAGGGTCCGGAAACGATTCCCGGATACTTGCACAAATCAGGGAAGCTGTGACCGGAGTGGTAACAGAACTGTACGGGCAGGGATACAAGGAATACTACACCGGGATGGCCAGCGGATTTGATATGACTGCTGCGGAGGCGGTCTTGCAGGTCAGGGAGAGATACGAAGATATCAAGCTCATAGCGGCAGTACCTTTTCGGAAACAGCCCTTGTGGTTTGAAGCGGAAGACCAGCTGTTGTATGCCCGTCTGTTGGAAAGGATGGACCGGGTGGTCATGGTTTCCGAGAATTACCACAAGGGCTGCTACCTTCGCAGGGATGAATACATGGTGCGTAAAGCGGATACAGTCATAGCCTATTGGGATCTTGTACCGAAAGGGGGAACATTCTACACGGTGAACAAGGCGTTGGAAAGCGGAAAGTCGGTCATCAATCTTTATGAAAGGATGAAATAGCGGCTGTCTGTATTGGAATGGAAAAGCGAAGTGTGAAAGCCGGTCGGCCTTCACACTTCGCTTCTTTTCATATATACATTACCTATTCCTCAGAACCGGAAGAGAGGGCACGCTGTTTCCTCCGTTCCTCCTTCTTCGCTTTCTGTTGCTTCTTCTTGACCTCCATTTCAGCCATAATCTGCTTTAAGGGCTTGACCGTTTCCGGGTTTTCACGCTTGAATCGTTTGAAATAGATACTTTCAATGAACTGCGGAAGCGGGGCTTTCCATGCCTCCTGCTTGTGGTTGTCTATCTTGCCGAGCTTGTCGGGGTTCAGACCCAGTTCACGGGCCATCTGTACCTGCTTGTCCGAAAGGCGGTGACGCTTCTGCGCCACCATCCATTTTTCCAATATCGCTTTTGTCATTGCCATCGTTCATTTTTTTTGCAAAGATAGAATTTTTGCATTGATTTCTCTTAAATACTTGTTTGTCAGCATTATCTTATAGACCATAATATATAAGTGCCAATATTGGCAAAAAAATAATATAATCCTTGCATGGACGGATTATAGTCATTACCTTTGTATTGTAAAAAAATGCCAATATTGGCAGAAATTTAATGTGATGATGGAAATAAAAAGAGACAGATATCTTCAGCAACTGATAGAAAGCCGTCAAGATGGTTTTATCAAGGTAGTGACAGGAATCCGCAGATGCGGCAAGTCATACCTGCTGAATGTTTTATTCTACCACTATTTGTTGGAAAATGGAATTGCAGATGATCACATTATCCGGATTGACCTTGAAGATCGGATGAACAAGGATTTAAGGAATCCGGATATGATGCTTCACTATGTTCACGACAGAATCAAGGACAAGGAACTTTACTATATCATTATTGATGAGGTACAGCTGATGGATGAATTTGTCGATGTATTGAACAGTTTCCGCCATATCGAAAATGCCGATACGTATGTAACAGGAAGCAATTCCCATTTCCTGTCATCCGATATTCCAACGGAGTTTAGAGGCCGGGGAGAGACGATTCATGTAAATCCTCTGTCTTTTTCTGAATTTTATTTGGCTAAAGGTGGAGACAAACAAGATGCGTGGCGCGAATACTTCACCTACGGTGGTTTACCTCTTGTCCAGTCATTTGAAACCGAACAAAAGAAGATAAACTATCTGAAAAATCTATTTGAGACTGTTTATTTGGCAGATATTATCGAGAGGCACAAAATCAAGAATGAGAATGAAATGCGTGAATTACTTCTCATTATGGCATCATCTATAGGTGCTCCATGCAACCCTACAAAATTGTCGAATACTTTCAAAAGTTTGAAAAATGTGAAAATTGGCAGTCAAACTATTTCCAAATATCTGAACTACTTGTCAGAATCGTTCCTCTTGAATAGGGCTGTACGTTACGACGTTAAAGGAAAGAAGTACATCAATACGCTTTCCAAGTATTATTTTACGGACATTGGCTTAAGAAATGCCATTCTTGATATGCGCCAACAAGAGGAAACGCATATCATGGAAAACATCATTTACAATGAATTGATTGTCCGTGGTTATAGTGTCGATGTTGGAATGGTGGAGATAAAGAAGCCGGATAAGGACGGGAAGTGGACTCGCATCCACCTTGAAGTGGATTTTATAGCGACTCTTGGCAGCAAGAAGTACTATATACAGTCGGCATTGTCTATACCGGATAGAGAGAAAGAAATACAGGAATCCCGTTCGTTGACGAATATCAATGATTCATTCAAGAAAATCATTGTTGTCAAAGATCACATTATGCCTCGCCGAAATGAGGAAGGGATTCTCACAGTCGGGTTATTTGATTTCTTACTCAAAGAAGATAGTTTAGATATATAAACACATAAGTGTCGTCAATAATAAAAGTCAATCAGAAAAATATAGTAAAATATTGTCGATGAAGACCATTCTTGAACTTTCGCATATAAAAGCAAGACAGTATTTCTTGGAATCGCAAAACTATTGTAATATGCAGTTTCCCAAATACATAGATTTTAAGCCCGTGATAGAATATGTCCAAAATTCTGTCGGAAATAAAGAATTGAGAGACATTCTAAAAGATCCTAAGAGAATGCCTTCTGATTATGAAAACGTAAATCATAAGATGTTAGTCAAGAAGGATGCACAGTATTCATATAGGCCTATTCAGTTAATTAATCCATACCTTTATTATCTGCTTGTCAAGGCTATGACAAATAAGAGTAGTTGGAAGGAGATAAAAGATCGCTTTGCTGAGCTGAAAGTACCAAACATAGAAGTTGCGAGTATTCCTAAAGTTAAAGGAGACACAGACAAATCACATATGTCAGCATCAGTAAGTTCTTGGTGGGAAAATGTTGAACAAAGAAGCCTTGAGTTAGCTTTGTCTTATAGATATATGTTTGTTACCGATATTACGAATTGTTACTGTGCTATATATACTCATACCATTGCGTGGGCATTGATGGGAAAAGAACAAGCTAAAGAAAAACGCAATAAGTCAGGACTATTGGGAAATATTATTGACAACTATATGCAAGGTATGCAATATGGTCAAACAAATGGTATACCTCAGGGAAGTACGTTATCTGACTTTATTGCAGAAATAGTACTTGCGTATGCAGATAAGCTACTTAGCGAAAGACTAAATACAAATGGAATATCTAACTATCATATAGTAAGATACCGAGATGACTATCGTATTTTTTGCAATTCAAAAGAGGATACAGAACGAATAGCATTCTTTCTTCAAGAAGTTCTTGCAGAACTCAATTTTCAATTGAATGGGAAAAAGACATATCTGACAGAAGATGTCATCAGTGATTCTATAAAACCTGATAAGAAAGCATATATTTCAGAAGGTCCAATTTATAGGAAAACGCAGAAAAGGATATACTCTACAATGTCCAATCTTCAGCAGGAGGCTCTTTTTATATACCAATTTTCCAAAAAACATCCAAACAGCGGTACACTAATAAAACTTTTAACAACTTTTGCCCAAAGATTGAACAAAAAAATTGCGATTTGTGGCGATTACCTTGTGATGATATCAATTTTCACAGAAATAGCACTATATAGTCCGAAAACGTACAAGGTAATTCTTTCTATCATCAGTAAACTCCTTAGTAAAATTCCTTCGACAGATGAAAGAGAGCGAATTGTTAATAATGTTTATGCGAAGTTTCAGAGGTTTCCGAATATTGGCGAAATTCAAATATGGATTCAACGTATAGCATTTAATTTGCCTCACCCTGTTACATATACTGAAAATATATGTAAAATCGTAAATGGTGAGACTGGCGTTAATTTATGGAATAATGATTGGGTAGATGAACCTTATAAGGGTGCGTTTCCTCAATATAAAATTTGCACTGAATGGGTAAGGGATAGTTACACTCCAGTAATAGACATTGATGAAATTAGTTTGTTCAACATTTATTGATAACACTTATATATATTGACAGTTATGGAACTAAGATATTGCTTAAACCAAGGTATATTGGAACGTATTTCAAAAATACTAGGAGATACATCGAATGGACTTACTGGATCTGAAATATCTTATTTCCTTCAGCAGTGTAATATTAAAGATGTGACTCCTGAAATAACGAAATGGAAAAGGCTTTACAGTGCACTTGCATCCGTTCAGAACTTTGATAAATGTTCAAACAAAATATTGAGATTCATCCAAATTGTATTGAACCCTGCGCGTTTTACAGATAATCAAATTTTTGAGACAAAAAGAAAGGCGATTAATGAATGCCTATCTTATGTAGGTTATGAATTACAATCAAACGGCCGTTTTAGGGTCGTTACTACTGCAAAAACTATTAGTGAAGCCCAACAACGTGCAAATGACCTTTTAGTAAATCTTCAGATGAGGAATGCACATCAAGAAATATTCAAATATTGCACAACAGAACTAGTTGATAAGAACTACTTTCATGCTGTATTTGAAGCTTGCAAAGGGTTATTTGCAAGAATACGGCAACTGTCATTAATTAATACTGATGGAATACGGTTAGTGGAATATGTGTTTAATCATCCTATATTGGTAATCAATTCGTATAAATCCAAACAGGAAAAAGATGAACAGAAAGGTTTCGAGGCAATCTTAGAAGGTTTGTGCAATATGTTTAGGAATCCAGAAGCTCATCAACCAAAAATTGAGTGGCCAGTGAGTGAACAAGATGCTTTAGAAATTTTGTCTTTGATTTCTTACTGTCATAGGAGATTAGATAATGCCAAAAGAGTTGAATAATACTTAAAAATCAAAGGCAGGCCGATATCACATCGACATGCCTTCTGAAACTATGACAGCAAAAAGAAACAATTAAACGAATTCATCTATATCGAATGCCTCTGTCTTATTTTTTGTATTATCCATTTCTGAAATTTGCGAGTCATCACAAAGCATACTATCAATAAGATTTCCTATCTTCTTTTTGATAGCGTCTTCATTCCGCATAATTCTGATGACTTCTTCTTCAGATAGATAGATGTGGGGCACGAATTGCAGGATTCCTTTTTATGCCAAAAGATTCTGCTTCTGACTGCGGTACTGCTTGTTGTTTTTTGTCCTTCATATTCGATTCCATATTTACATGTATTTATTCCAATCAATTCCAATCTGTTCCAAAGACTGTTTTGATGTCTCTTTTCCATTTGGCATATTTTCTTTGAGCAGTTTTTCCAATTGGCTTTGAGTACTCAGTTCGGTTGAAAAAAAACTGAACAGGTCTGTATCCTGAAGTTGGTACAGGGTTTCGGCAGCATTTCGGATTTTCTTTCTGTCATCCGTCCCCGAAATAAGCACATCAGCGACATTGTCCAGTTCCTCAAAAGTCAATGCCCTTGAAAAATCCGGGTCAGGAACGCACCCGTCATTTGACATGAGTTCCCGTTTTTCTGATTCAGTCAGTCCTTTTTTGGGAGTAAAGTCATCAATCACGTCATCCGTATTTATATCCTTATCCTCCTCTATGGGTTCCTTTTTCATAGGTTCAGAACGTGTGGGAGTTTTTCTCGCCACTTCCGGGTCTTCAAGATAGACTATCTTCGTCTTGCCGATTACTTCATTGTACTCGTCCAGGGGATTCGGCTGCGTTTCGGTTTTCTTTTCATGCCAGACTTTTAGGATATCGTTCTCCGCTTGTGCGATCCATGCTTCAGCCTTGTCCAGTCTTGCCCTATACCGGGCTTTCCTTGCTTTTTCCGCCATCCGCTTTTTGCGTGATTTCCATAACCGGATACGTGCAATGCGCATATAACGAAGCTGATTGTTCCAGAATTTATAAACTTTCGGACTGAATATAAACATCCATACCTTATATAATATATAGGTTGCCGACATGGCTTTTACTGAAAAATAAATTAATGTTGTTTCCATGACTATTGAATTTTAGGGGGTGAAAAACGGTCTTTATACATTCGGGTGATTTCCTCGATGTTGAGTTCTATATGCTCGGCTATGATGTTACTGATATAGCTCGCGATACTTACTTCGGGAGCTATCACATTGAGATAATTCTTTATCTCGTCGTACAGCTTGCGGTTCAGGTACACCTGGATACGTCCGGGCATGGGGGTATTCACCAGATACTTCTGACGGAAACCGCTTTCACTTTTACGCTTTGGGTGAGGTTCGGGATTTTCCGAGGCTGTTTCCTTTTCCTTATCCGGCCTTTTATCGGTTTCCTCTGCTGGAACTTCTACCACGATGACATCCTCTTTCTCAATGGCATCAGGAATGTTACCGACCATATACCCCCTGATTTCCTCTTCATTTACTTTTACTATATTCTTTGCCATACCTCAATTACAGGTTAAATTTTACAATCAGTTCATTTGCCAGTTCCTGCAATCCGCTGCCTTTAAGTTGTCCTGCCGGCGGTGGAAGGAGTGAACAGCGGAAATAGGTGCGGGTCCGGGATGAGAGTTCCTTGTCATAGCGGCAGAGATCGGGAATCATTGAATCCAGAATTTTCAACCCCTGTTTCTTCATCAGTGCCATATAGTTGTCAAGCACTTCAGTATTGCTTCTTTTCTTTACCTTGGTCCAGAACAGGAACACGTCTTTCAAAGGAATATTCTTCCGGTTTTCCAAAAACTTCATGACGCTTTTGGCAAAGACAAAACTGCTGTCCATAACGAAATTGTCAGCGGCAATGGGGGTCAATACATAATCCACATTGAAAATGGTCTGCAACACACCGGATATGTCCATAGACCCTGGCAAATCTATGAAAACGATATCAAAATCTGCTTTTGCCGCCAACTCTCCGGCCACCTGGCGTGCATTCTCCGGCTTTGCCTGCCTGATAGGATAAATCCTGCACCCCCTAAGCCTCTGCTCTTCCAACAGCACCATGTACTTCTTGTTCTTCTCCACCATCTCCATGTCCCGTTCCCTCAGATTGAACAGGCTGCGCTGGGTGGAGTCACAATCAACGATGGCCACACTCTTATCCATCGAATAATTCAGGAGACTGGCAAGCGTTACCAGCATGGTACTTTTGCCGACCCCACCTTTCTGGTTGCTGACCGCAACGAATAACGGATTCTTCTTCATAACTGAACTTTTTTAATGGTTTATTACACTATTGTTTTACTTGTCTGTTGTTTACTTTGTGACAAGGTTTGTTAGTGATATGGTTACTTTGTGCTCACCAACCGGCAAACCGACCAACCGATAGTTATCTGCCCTAACAAAGCAAGTAAACAATCACTGCCCACCTGTTGCAACAAGTGTTTTCGCTAACCAGCAATACAACGGACAGTTACTTGACTATTGGTTTGTTTTACCGTTTATGTTGCAAATAAAAAGGTATTTTTTCATATCATCACTATGTTTCAAGGGAGGTGACGACCTGTGTCACCATATGTCATCACGTTACATATAACCCGCTATTTTACAACAGGATAAACCGCCATAACTTTGCACCGACAACGGAACGGATACCGCTGCGGAGGTTTCCCGAAGCCGAAGAATGAGGCTGAAGGTCAAAATTTAATTTGACGAAGGAAAATTCATTACCAAGCGGTAATAGCAAGTTGTGTTTTGAGGCACCCGAAATAAATTCGGGCACTCAAAACAAACTTGCCGCTCGCCTGAAGGCTCGGGAGGGATTTCCTCCAAAGTCGGAAATCCATGACGGAAGAAACAGAACAGAAAATCTCAATGCGTATGGAAGAAAACAGTAAAAGAAAGACAAGAAAAGGTGCGGGACGGAAGCCGAAAACAGACCCGGCGGTACACCGCTATGTGGTACGGCTGAACTCGGAAGAGAACGGCCACTTTGAAATCCTGTTCCAGAAATCTGGACTGAAACAGCATTCCAAGTTCATCAAAGCGATGATTTTCGGACGTGAAATGAAGGTCGTCAGAATCGACAAGGCTGCGATGGACTACTACATCAGACTTACAAATTTCTATCACCAGTTTCAGGCCATCGGCAACAACTACAACCAGACAGTGAAGGCAGTCAAGTCCAATTTCGGCGAGAAACGGGCGTTCGCCCTGCTCCGTAATCTGGAGAAGGCTACCATCGACCTGGTGGTGCTGAGCAAGCGGATCATCATGCTTACACGGGAGTTCGAGGAGGAATACCTTATAAAAAGAAAGAAGGAGGAACAGCAGAATGGTGGCTAAGATCAACAGGGGTGTATCGCTCTACGGGGCGGTCATCTACAACCAGCGTAAAGTGGACGAGGCAACCGCCCGTATCATCGCGGGCAACCGCATGATTACCGACCTCACCGGAAATCCCCACAATGTCATGCAGCAGACGCTGTGGGCTTTCGAGAGCTATCTCGCCGCCAACAGGAACACGGAGAAGCCGGTACTGCATATCTCCCTGAACCCATCGGTGGACGACCGCCTCACGGACGGGCAGTTCGCAGAACTGGCACGCGAGTATATGCAGAAGATGGGCTACGGCGACCAGCCCTACATCGTCTATCTGCACGAGGACATCGACCGCAGGCATGTCCATATTGTCTCCACCTGCGTGAAGGAGAACGGCGAAAAAATCAGTGACGCATACGAATGGAACCGTTCGATGAAAGCCTGCCGGGAACTGGAAAACAGATTCGGGCTCAAGCCTGTGGCCGACAAGCGGAACGAACTGCTGGAACCGTATCTCAAGAAGGCGGACTACCGGGACGGGGGCGTAAAACGTCAGGTCGGCAATATCCTAAAGAGCATTTTCACCGCCTACCGCTTCCAGACATTCGGGGAGTTCAGTGCCATGCTCTCATGCTTCAACATCGAGGCCAAACAGGTTCGGGGAGAATTTGAAGGCTCACCTTACAACGGCATCGTATATACCCTGACGGACGATGCGGGCATGCCGGTATGTACGCCCATCAAGTCCTCCCTTATCGGAAAACGCTTCGGCTATGAAGGACTGGAAAAGCGTATCGGATTCAATGCCCGTGAATACAAGTGGCAGCCGAAAATCCATGATGCCGTCACGCTGGCCATGCACGGCTGCCGTGGAAACCGGGAAGATTTCATCCGGCTGCTCGGGGAAAAGGGCATTGATGTGGTGTTCAGGGAAAACGAGGAAGGCCGCATCTACGGCGTGACCTTCATAGACCACAGGAACCGTGAGGTATATAACGGTTCCCGTCTGGGCAAGGAGTTTTCCGCCAACGCCTTCGAACAGCTTTTTAACAGGCCGCAGGAATTTCCGGAGCCGGAATTCCCCGGACAATATACCTCCACACGGGAGAGCCTTTCCGACAACATGGAAAGCGCCATCGAGCAGACTTTCGGAATATTCAGTCCCGACATCAACGGACCGGACCCGCAGGAGGAGGCACTCGCCCGCAGACTGCAACGCAAAAAAAAGAAGAAACGCCGTTCACGCGGCATATCCTGATTGTCAATTACCAACCATCAAAATTTTTACAGTTATGCAACAAGAAGATGATTTGAGAGGACTGGCCAAGGTCATGGAGTTCATGCGTGCCATTTCCATCGTGTTTATTGTAATCCATGTCTACTGGTTCTGCTACAGCGCATTCGTGGATATGGGCATCAACATTGGAGTCGTGGACAGGATTCTGCTGAACTTCCAGAAGACGGCAGGACTGTTCAGCAACCTGCTCGTGACGAAAGTGTTCGCCTTCATATTTCTGGGACTTTCGTGTCTGGGTACGAAAGGTGTCAAGAACCAGAAGATGACGTGGCGGAAAATATACGCCGCCTTCCTCGGCGGCATTGTCTTGTTCTTCATGAACTGGTGGATGCTTGACCTGCCGTTCAGTACGACAGTGAATGCTACCGTATATACGCTGACGCTTACCACGGGCTACATTCTCCTGCTTATGTCGGGAATATGGATCAGCCGTATGCTGAAGCACAACCTTATGGAAGACGTATTCAACACCGCCAACGAAAGTTTCATGCAGGAAACAAGGCTTATGGAAAACGAGTATTCCGTAAACCTGCCCACGAAATTTGTCTATCAGGGTAAGGAATGGGACGGCTGGATCAACATCGTGAACCCGTTCCGAGCCTCTATCGTACTGGGAACACCCGGCTCCGGAAAGAGCTATGCCGTGGTGAACAACTACATCAAACAGCAGATCGAGAAATCCTTTGCTATGTATATCTACGACTACAAATTTCCGGACCTCTCGGAGATAGCCTACAACCATCTGCTCAAGCACAGACAACATTACAAGGTCAAGCCGGAATTCTACGTCATCAATTTTGACGACCCCAGACGCAGCCACCGCTGCAATCCCATCAATCCGAGATTCATGGCAGACATCAGCGATGCCTACGAAAGTGCCTATACCATAATGCTCAATTTGAACAAGACCTGGATACAGAAACAGGGTGATTTTTTCGTGGAGTCACCGATTATCCTGCTTGCCGCAATCATCTGGTATTTGCGGATTTACAAGGACGGAAAGTATTGCACGTTCCCTCATGCAATTGAATTTCTTAACAAGCCATATGCCGATATCTTCACGATTCTTACCTCTTATCCGTCCCTCGAAAACTATCTTTCCCCCTTTATGGATGCATGGCAAGGCGGAGCTCAAGACCAGCTCCAGGGCCAGATAGCAAGTGCGAAAATTCCGCTTTCGCGAATGATCTCGCCACAGCTTTACTGGGTGATGACAGGGGATGATTTTACTTTGGATCTGAACAATCCCGAACATCCAAAAATCCTCTGCGTGGGCAATAATCCGGACAGACAGAATATCTATTCGGCGGCTCTCGGCCTGTACAATTCGCGCATCGTCAAATTGGTAAACAAGAAAGGACAACTGAAAAGTTCCATCATCATTGACGAGCTTCCGACCATCTATTTCCGTGGTATCGACAACCTGATTGCGACCGCCCGAAGCAACAAGGTGGCCGTCTGTCTCGGCTTCCAGGACTTCTCGCAGCTTGCACGCGACTACGGAGACAAGGAGGCAAAGGTAATCCAAAATACAGTGGGCAATATCTTCAGCGGGCAAGTTGTAGGAGAAACGGCAAAATCACTGTCGGAACGGTTCGGCAAGATACTCCAGCAGCGGCAGTCCATATCCATCAACCGTCAGGATACTTCGACTTCCATCAACACGCAGCTTGATTCCCTGATACCCGCCTCCAAGATAGCCAATCTTTCGCAAGGTACATTCGTTGGCAGCGTGGCAGACAATTTCGGAGAAGAGATAGACCAGAAAATTTTCCATGCCCGCATCATCGTGGACAGCGCAAAGGTATCGGAAGAAATGAAAGCCTACAAGAAAATTCCTGTCATCAACGAGTTCAGGGACGCGGACGGAAACGATATCATGCAGCAGCAGATTGACCGCAACTACTCGCAGATAAAGGCGGACGTGTTGCAGATAATAGAAGAAGAGATGGAAAGAATAAAAAATGATCCGGAGCTGAGATACCTCATCCCGCAGCAGGAGGGAGAAGAAAACAATGACTGAAAATAGAGAAAAAGGGAGACCGCTGTTTTATTTCCGCCTGCAAAGGTCGTCCCGTGCCCGCTGGATTGTGCAAGGCCGGGCCCCTCCGTGGTTTGCTGAAAAAATCATCCTCGCCCGGGGGCTCCGGTATTTTTTCGCAAAGCCTTGTGCAATCCGGCACGGGACAGAAAGGCAGGCAAGAAATAAAATACCGGCTTGACAAGCCGCAGATGTCTAACTCAAAAAAATGAAAGATATGAGCAGAAGCAACTTCACTCCGATGGAAAGATTCCATGAGATTCTAAACGGACACGGACTACAGTCCATGAACGTAGGTACAAACCATATCCGCATCTTCAGGGACGGCAGGAAAATGTTCGACTACTATCCGCTGAGGATGAAACTCTTCGACTACCACAACTGGTACCAGCTTACCTATCCATCCTTCGGCAATGTTGATAGAAAATGGGAACAGGAACTTCAGGAGATAATCTGTAGGCTTTCCGCCGCATAAAACGGTAAGTTATGGCAGCGCACATGAAAAAGACGGAATGGGACAACATTCCCGAATGGGCGATTTTTTCATTGGAGTACGGCATCGACGAGGAACTGTTCCTGCCCGATGAAGACAAGGAGATGATAACCAAGTTCATCGTTGAAAACTTTCCGAACGGTTACACCATGTCGGTGGATTGGGAGTCATACAACGAATTCGACACCAATCCGGCATTCGGAAAGGCGTGCAAGACTTATAAGGTAACTTTCTGTATCCTATAAAAACATTGACATGAAGAAGATAACATTAAGCGAATACAATTCCATATCTGAAGCCTATCGCGGGGTATGGACTACCGAGCGTTGGGATATACCCGACTGGGCGGAAATGCGTAAAAAACACATCGGCAAACGCACCATGATGGTATATGATAATGGTACTTGCCTGCTGGTCGAAGGGCTGGGTTTTGAAATCGTGGATGACAGTTCATGGAAAAAGCCGGATGAGGTCAGAAAGGAAATCGGAAGCCATTATCTTAAATTCTATACAGAAAAAGGATGTGAA
>OHLH01001113.1_pt1 | contig 14735 bp, 10 predicted proteins | sample 1569061 | NCBI WGS metagenome assembly OHLH01 (sample SAMEA3879603, study PRJEB24766) | human gut metagenome | biome: human-associated habitat; feature: feces | place: USA | collected 1985/1987
GTATTCTCCGTTAAACCGTCCTGTTTTCGTTAAACGAAAACACAACTTGCTGTCCGCAGGAGCGGACCACGTTTATCCAATAATTATTGTGTATCAGAGTGTTGTGTGGCTATTTTCCTGTATTTTGTGTGGCTTTTCCATCAGATATTTGCCGGCTGTTCTCCCCATTAAAAGATAGATATATCTCCATAACCATGTGACTTACGCCCATAATTCGGGGATAAGGAGGCGAATATACGGAAAATCTGCCCTTTACATACCTTATTCTCCATTAACGAATTACTACTTATACACTTCTGCAAATGGAGAATGGCATGTAGCCGTATACGCCTTATTGTTTTTTCTTCATCGTCTCCATTAATAGATTGCTACTTCTACACTTCTGCAAATGGAGAAATGGACATGTAGCCGTATATGCCTTATTGTTTTTCTTCATCGTCTCCATTAACGGATTGATACTTATACACATCTGCAAATGGAGAATGGCATGTAGCCGTATATGCCTGATTGTTTTTCTTCATCGTCTCCATTAATGGATTGCTACTTATACACATCTGCAAATGGAGAATAACATGTAGCCGTATATGCCTGATTGTTTTTTCATCGTCTCCATTAATGGATTGCCACTTCTACACATCTGCAAATGAAGAATGACAGGTAGCCGTATACACCTTATTGTTTTTCTTCATCGTCTCCATTAATAGATTGCTACTTATACACATCTGCAAATGGAGAATGACAGGTAGCCATGTGTGACTTATGTTTTTCTTTATAGTTCTCCATTAGTGAATTGATATTTATACACTTCTGTAAATGGAGATTTTAAGATATCTGTATCTGGAAAGGTGCGTGCTCCCTTCGCTTCCGGCTATCCTTATTTTAATATCCAGCTATATTGCAATTCTGTGATAGCATTATCCGGCTAGCGTATTATACATACAAATATGGCTACACTATAATTCATGGTTGTGATGGAGATGGCTCTTCCCATCCGGTAACATGACCATAATACCACGAGAAAAAAAGACGACGCCCACAGAGAAAAAACGGATGGAAGGGACGGTTACAGAATGACAGATTTCAACAAATAGCCGGCTGTTTTTGGAGACAAGCTCGGATCTGAAGTTCCGGTCAATCAGCCGTCAAAGGGCTGTTCAGGTATATTATGCCATCAGGTACAAGAATGTTTGTTATGGTAGTTTTCTCCGATTGTCATTAGGGAAAAAGGATTTCAAGGTATCCTGTTTGTTGGTATTCCGGCTGTTTGGTAATCAGGTAAATAGAAAGTCCGGTACATGTGAATTTAGGAGATCATCCCAGATGGTAATCTGTTAAAGAGTTTTTTGGAACATTTGAAATACCGATAATAAAAACGAAATCAGGTATATGGACGCTGTCATACACCCACAACCTGCCATACCTCTATTCCGATAATTATATATGGTTATCCGTGTATATCGCTATATCCTTATTCCGATAGAAGGGCGTATCGTTATCGTCGTATCTCTATATCTAAACATATGGCTATGTGCGTATCCGGCGGTATCATCGCCTTTCCCATCCGGGTCTGTCACAGGTTGGATAAGTTTTTAATCTGAAGGTAACCAGCCTGATGGTATAGGAACATGAAGAACTCTGTAATCATGGCATTTACCCGGGCAGAGAAGCCACATCTTTTATTACCGAATTCTCGGCGTTGTTTCGTCCATGTGTGAAGAGGAGTTTTTTTCATCGCAACGTTCCTTTCACATACCCAAGGGGGGGAGTGAATCCAGCCCTGCTTCGGCTTTCTTTTTCTTTCCCATATGACAAAAACTAACTATCCATGACTATTCCTGCCAGTGGACTGGTTCTGTTTAGCAGGTATCTTTTTTTCTTTACATTCGTATCAACGAACATTAAAAATTGAGCGTATGGAAATATACTACATTGAAGCCGGTGTCCTTGAGAGGATGCTGACATGCTTCGAGAATCTGTCCACACATGTGACAGATTGTATGAGAGAAAACGTTGTAAGGAACTCGGAGAATGACTGGGCGGTCAGGATGTCTGCCTGCTCCTTAACATCTCACCGTATCTTGCTTTCTTTTGATAGGTAATGAATGATTCAAACCTATGAATTCCGTTTATCCCTATCCTAAAAAAAGTTTTATTCCCTTCTTTCTTCTCCTTAACTTATTCAATATCAAATTCTTTCTTTAATAACTTAAAGAATACATTGTTTCTATTCGATGCAAGTTCATAAATGTCTTCAAAGGAATATAATTCTATCCTAATATCCATTTTATTTCTCGGATTATCATCCTTAGAAAAATTGTCCTCAAAGTAATATGAATTTGCCAGGAATGGGATAGGTTTATATCCGCCACTAAAACTATTGGATGTCAACTCCTTGTCTATATCGGATTTTCTAGCAAGAATGATACCTGTATATTGTACTTGCTCCGTATTCACAGTCCAATTCAATGTTTTATGTGGATGCTTATAAAAATCGTGAGCGTATCTTTTAACCTGTGCTATCATTCCTTCTTTGGTATTTCCTGCATTATGTGCGTTTGTTGTTGATTTTAACTCAAGGATCAGAATTTGTTTTGTTTTTTCTGGGTCATCAGCCCAAATGTAAACATCTGACAAAGGTTGCCCTGACTTGGTGCTTTTAACTTTGAAATCGTTTGAGAATGTTGTGAACTTGTCATCAAGAATCCAAAGATTATGTAAATGATTGATATTTGAAGAATCACTTAAAGTTGTTCCTCTTTTAATAAAGAGTTCATGTACAGAGCTTTCTAATTCTGATTTATCATTTCCGTCTTCATCAAATTTTTGAATTAACATATGCAAACGTTTCAATACACTTTCTCGATGTTTGACATATATATGCAAACTTGAGTTTAAAAGCTTATAACATTCTTCAGAATCACTAAAAAGTTTATCTTCTTCATTTTCGAACTCTCTATCTATTTGATTCCAGAACTTTTTCTCTATCCTACTCTTCTCGTCAATAGCAGATTGTACAATATCTTTCTCATTTACTATCTTTTTATCATCGATAATATTACTATCTTCAATAAATGTCTCAAGCGAGGGGTACTTCTTTTTGAAATTCTTTAAATTACGCTTTGTCTCCTTTTGGTTGTTCTCTATAATAGAGCTAAATTCAATATCCAAGATCTCATTTATTTTCTTATTTATTTTTAATATATCATCAACTGGGATTTCTATTTTTTCGCCTTTTGTGTCGACATGTTCATCGAAATATTCCGATGTTAAATACAATAAATAACCGTCATTATTATCAATTGAATAACTTAATTTTCCATTGGATAAATCTGCTTTCAAGTTCCTTGCAAAACAGGTTACCGGATTCTCTCCATGCATTTGTGTTCCTTTTTTTATCAACCATAGCATAAAAGATTTATTACCCTCTGCGAGATTGATTTCAAAAGGTTTTCTTTCTGTTTCAGATTCAATATTTCCTTTTTTTACAGTAACATCCTCTCCATTGAAAATAATATTTACTACAAGCTGTTCATTGGTTACAATGAATGGAAAAAAAGTTTCTATAAACCATTGTTTAAATGCTTTTGAGTTTGGGTATTTATAAAAAAAAGTTTTTGCTCGTCCTAATGTGTTTTGTTTGTTTAAGTATGCTGTCAGCTTGGTATAGGTATCTTTTATTTCTGGCATCTCTTCTACAAACTCATCAAAATTAAAAAGTCCATCAGATGTATTTGGATATGGAATGGTTCGCTTTTGATATGTACCATCTTTATCCTTATACACCGTTTCATATTCAGATGAGTCGGTAAAGTATACAATAGCCAATCTCCCTTGGCCCAAAGGATGGAAATTAAACTGCTCCTTTTCCAGGTTTTTTTTATCAAGTTCTTCAAAATAGAGACGATTTTTTTCTGTAAAGCCTTCACCATTATCCCTTAATTCGATTTTACATTGATTTTCATCAAAAGTAATATTCAGGTCTAGCTGAGGGATAAAATTCGTTTCTTTATTTTGCCGAATTAAAACGGCATGTATGGAATTGGAAATTATCTCTCTTAATAAAAGAAAGAATTTTTCACGGCTATTCTTATATTCTTTCTCTGCCCTGTATTGAACGTTTGATTTCTGTTCCATGATGATACTACAATTTTTTGAAGGCTATTTATTTCATATAAAATAAACTCAACATATATTCTACTTGACGATAAAAGATCACTTGGCCACTTCAACCGACATCTTACGGAATTCCTTAAGCAAACTCCTTAATTCCAACGTAGCTTTACGTGCTTTCATACCTGCCACATTGTTGCCTTTGGAAACCAGCTGTTCCACATCTTTTTGAAAACGGCAAATTTTCTCTGAATGTCAACAAGAAGTTTGTTTATATCCTTAAAAAGTGTTTATTGACCAGTGATTTTATAATCATAGTTACAAAAATAAGATTTAAATTCCAAATAATTAAATGTTCCAGTCTCTTTTTATTGAAAAGACTACGAAGGACACATAAGGTTCAGGAGCAATTCCTCGTTTGGAACCACTTGTTGAAATCGCAATGATAAAGTTCTTAGCCTATATGGAGCACTCCAGAGGTTTTATACTCATTTTTTTGATACTTATTTTGTACGGTGGGGATTTTTTCTTTACCTCTTTCGCATGACAATAGCCGACTATCCATGACTATTCCTGCCAGTGTGCCGGTCGTGCTTGCCTCTCATGTTTTTTTCCCTTATATTCGCTCCGACATTTAAATGAGTTGAAAATATGGAAATATGCTACATCGAGGCCGGTGTCCTTGAGAGGATGCTGGCACGCGCCGAGAACCTGTCCGCACATGTGGACAGATTGTATGAGAGAAACCGCCGTAAGGAACCCGGAGAGTGACTGGACGGCCAGGATGTCTGCCTGCGCCTTGACATCTCGCCGCGTACCCTGCAGACCCTCCGCGATACCGGACGGCTGGCGTTCACCCGCCTCCAGCGGAAGTTCTATTACAAACCCGAGGATGTGGAGAAGCTGATGACCTACGTTGGCATCAGACGCAAGGAGAAGGCGGTGAGGGAAAGAAGAAAGAACGGATACCTTTAAAGAACGGAAGAAATGGAAGGAATTATCGATAAGGAAGACGGGCGCATCCGCAGGTTCTTCGCCCTGCTGGACAATATAGAGAAAAAAGTGGAACGTCTTGCCTGTGACAACCGTCCTCCCTTCAACGGGGAACAGTTCCTGACCGACAGGGAGCTTTCCGAGACATTGAAGATCAGCCGCAGGTGCCTGCAGGATTACAGGGACCAAGGACGGATTCCCTATATCCAGCTCGGTGGGAAGATCCTGTACAGGCAGTCGGACATCGAGAAGCTGCTGGAGGAGAATTATCACCCTGCATTGGTATAATATCGTATTCAAGTTTAAGGATTGCCGCCGGAATTGCATTTACGATTCCGACGGCAATTTTTATTTAGCCTGCGGCTTCCTTGCCGGCCGCAGGCTTTCTTCTTTCCATCAGCCGGTCCATGTCCGAGGATATCTTCCGGTCGGTGACCTGGGCGTAGACCTGCGTGCTGTCGATATTCGTATGGCCCATCATCCTGGCGATGCTCTCTATCGGAATACCCGCGGTCAGCGTCAGGGTCCCGAACGAATGCCGGGCCATATGGTAGGACAGGTTCTCCCTCATCCCCAGTGCCACGCCCATCCCGTGCACCTCGTACCAGAGGACGTCGCGGACAGGCAGCGGGAATACCGGCTTGCCCTCATCCGTGGTGTTGTAAAGCTCCAGTATCTGTTCGGCCACGGGGTGCAGCGGGATGAACGCCTCCACGTCCGTCTTGGCCCGGCGGATGCGGATATACCTTCTCCCTTCCGAGGTCTTCCCGATGTGCCGGGGATGGAGAGCCCTCGTGTCCGCGTAGGCAAGCCCGGTCATACAGGAGAAGATGAATGTCCTGCGCGCCAGCTCCATCATCGGGTCGGGCATCGGGGTCTCCATCATCCGCTTCAGTTCACTGCGGCTGATATGCCTTAGTTTAGGTGCATCTTTCTTCTCGTATGCCACATCTTCTATCGGGTTGGTCCGCAATACTTCCCGGTCCACGGCGATGTAGATGAGCCGGTTGAGCCAGCACAGGCAGTGGTTCACATGCCCGTTCCTGTGTCCCAGCTCCTTCTTGAGAAAGACCTTGAACGATTCGGCGAACTCCCCGGTGATGTCCGAAAAGGCGATGTCCTTCATCCCGCGGGATTCGATGAACTGCCTGAGGTTAAGCTGCGTGGTCTTCGACTGGCGGTAGGTCGAGGTGGAGTTGATCTCCTTGGAGCGGACCCTGAGACGTTCGCGTTCCACCTCTCCGGCCTGCAGGAGATATTCCGGCACGGAATTGGCACCTGACACGGTGGTCTTGAGCAGCTCGGCCGTGACCACCCCCTGGTTCCTCAGCAGGTTCCCGTACGCCTTCTCCAGCCGGCTGCGGAAGGCGGCAAGGCGGTTGTTCTCCCTGACTGTTTTGGTTTCATACTTCTTGCTGTCCCAGTCACCGGGCCTGCAATAGATGCCGGTGGTAACGGCTGACTTCTTGCCGTCAATGCTGATGCGGCAGAGGACGGCGGTCGTACCGTCCGATTTCACCTTGTTACGGTTGATGTAGAATAAGAGTTTGAATGTACTGCGCATGATAATGATATTTTTTAGGATTAAAGAATGAGTTTCAAATCACGGGTCGTCTCGATGAACCTGTCCATGTCCTCGAACAGTCTCTTAGGGGTCACGCGCGCGTAGACTTGGGTGGTCTTTATGTTGGAGTGTCCCAGCATTTTGCTGATGGTCTCGATCGGAACCCCCTCCTCGAGCGTGACCAGGGAGGCGAAAGAATGTCTTCCCATGTGGTAGACGAGGTCCTGGCTGAGCCCCGCCATCAGGCGCAGGGATTTCATGTTGGCCCTGAGCGTGTGGTAGTCCTGCGGCGGGAAGAGGGTGGCGCGGGTATCGTCACGGTACTTTTCGATCAGTGCGAGGGCCTCCGGCAGCAGCTTGACGCGTCCGAGGTAGTCGGTCTTCTTCCGCCGGTATTTCAGCCAGAGGCTGCCCTCGTCATCCTGGAAGAGGTTCTCCCGGGTGATGCTTACCGCATCGGCATAGGCGGTACCGGTGTAACAGGCGAAGAGGAAGAGATCCCGGGTGATGACATGTGACCTGCGTTTTTCTGGTATCTCCAGATCACGCAGCTTCTCGAAATTCTCACGGCTGAGTGCTTTCGGTGTTGTCTCCTTCTGCTTGGGCAGCTTGAAGTGGCAGAAATGGTATTTCTCCGAGTGCCCCTCCTTGTAGGCGATGCGGCAGATCTTTTTCAGGATGGACAGGTAATGGCGCACCGTCTCCATCGCCAGTCTCTTCTTTTCCAGGCAGAAGTCCTGGTAGTCACGGATGAACTGCTCGTTGAGCTGTCCGAAAGCAAGGTCCGAGACCTTGAATTCCGTTTTGATGAATTCGGCAAGGGTGCGCCGGGTGTACACGTAGGTCGACATTGTTGTCGGCGCACGGTCCACGCCTACACGGGCCTTCATCTCTTCATTGTGCCGGTCGAGAAGTTTGAGCAGGGTCATCTGCATGCCCGCGTTACCCTGGAACATGTCCCTGACCGCGGCGGCATCGAAATCCTTTTTCCTTTCCATGAGGGAATTGAAGGCCGAGTGTACGGCAAGCAGCAGCCTCTCTATTTTTTCATTGGTCTCCACCGCTTCCCGGCTCTTGCCATTCAATCGGCTCTCACGCGCGTTCCATAGCCCGGGGGTACAGGAGAGCTTGCAGCTGAACTGCGCCATCGTGCGGTTGAGGGTGATCCGTCCCATGATCGGGGCCTTGCCGGTCTTGTCCGGCTCGCTCTTTTTCAGGTAGAGCAGCACCTTGAATTTTTCCACTTTCATAACGCTCTTTTTAGGTTGTAAAAATACTCCTTTGAAAAGCGTCCTTTGGCATGCAAAACATTGATAAACAGTGAATACAAATCCGCTTTGTTCCTATCGGTAAAAACTTGGTTACCTGCCGTTGTTTCCGAAACAGGCGGCTAACAGTCTGGTAACTGAAACGCTGCAATATTTTGTTTTCTTTTGCAGGTCTGTTTATTATGCAATTTTCGCAAAATGCTTAATTATAAACGATTTACGTTTAATTCTCGTCATTCTGTTTTTTATTGCATTTCTAAATTTTACTTACTGCTTGCGCCATTCATGGGCCAGTGTGGCAAAACATAAACGTATTCCTTTGTCTGTCATCAGCGAAAGCATGGGACATGATTCCGAAGGAACGACCATGATTTATTTGTCATCGTTGGATACGGCTGTAATCGATGAAGCCAACAAGCAAGTATTGAAAGAACTTTTCTAAAAAAGTTTGTATCTTAAAAGGATACCGTATTAGGTACAAAAAACTTCAAATCCGTCAGCTGATACGGAAATCCTTTGCCGAGCCGGGGTATGGCTGACAGGTTTGAGGGAAACATACGGATATTTTACAGGTTATTCAACTCACAGAAAATGTTTATCTGGCAGAACTTGCCGATACTTGTCAGGAAAGAAAGCCGCGGCATCGTTGGTATCTCATATGAATCACCCCTTAGTGTCAACCTCTAATCAATGCCTTTGATGTAATTCAATATGTGCTGTATGAAATCAAGTACTTTGAATGGATGTTGAGAAGCTGCTGTTTCGGATGTTAATGCTATGTAATCAATCCCTTCTAAACACGAATTAGTAATATCAATAATTTCTGCACGAAGAGGTATTTGGCTCCATTTTAAAGAGTCCAAAGTTCCTGTTCCAATAGATATTTTGCAACCTGCTTTTTGTGCTTTCTGTATGATTTCTTTTTGTATGATTCCTATTTTTTCAATACCCAATGAGAGCCCCAGATCTCCACGTCCAACAAATATTGTGTCCGACTGTGCTAATATACTTTCAATATTAGATACTGCCGTGCCGGTTTCTATTTTGGGAATGACAGAAGCCGCGTGAGGAAAGACCTTCTTAGCCCAAACAAGATTGTCTCCGCTTTCAATAAAAGATAAAATAAGACTGATTGGGAAATGATGCAGGACTGAGTTTACTTCTGCGATTTCTTTTTCATCAATAAGAAATTTAAAAAACTCTTTTCCTTTGATGCCGATTGCAACATGATTGCCCAGTCTGCCACCGGAAAGGGAGCGTAATGTTACTGTATGCTGATGAACCCCTTCGACTACAGCTTCAATTTCGCCATCACCAAAATATACAATATCATTTAAATTAACTTCTTCAAAAAAACGCTTATGCGGTAATATGGCATTTACTCCATCTTTTGCTTGATCTGAAATTGAAAATAGGGAACCATTGTCCAACTCCATACCATTTGTCTCAGTTAAATGAAGCCGTGGCTTTGTATTTCCTATGTCAAGTAGAATTTGAGATAGTGGATAATTTAGCCTGCTCAATTCTTCAAGCACTTCATAAATCCATGTATACGGACATCGTCCGGTATTCATTCTTATACCTGCAATATTATATTCCAATAATTTTTTGAGACCTTCTTTTGAAAAGCCCCGTTTATCGATGGTTACCCATAATTGTGGTGTTTTCATAAGCCTAATTCTTTTTTAATTATACTCAGACGGTCATTGACACTGTTGTTAACCACTTCGAAGTTTCTTATCAAATCCGGGCTATCCGGTGATGGAATTTCAATAACCCTATATCTGTGACGTTTGTATAATGCGACAATTTTCTTGTCTTGTTCAATCCTTTCATCGTCAGTAAAAACCCTTGTTTTACTATCACCTTCCAATGGCTTAATTTCGATACCTAAAATAGGATGAACAATAAAAATAGGATCATCGTATCTATTTTCATTTATAAATGAAAAGTACTTCTCAGGCAACATCTCTTTGCAGTTATTTCTCTCAGCCATTATTTCCAAATAGAAAATTCCCCTGTCATAGAAAGTGATTAAATCAGGTTTGGCAGCTTCATAATATTTTATGGCGCGGTCTGTTGCACATTCAAAAAACAACTTCCAGTCATCAGGTGGTTGGATGCTTTTGTTTGCGCTTTTTCTTCTCATATCTTCTATAGAAGCATTTATTAAATTTCCAAACACAGTGTACCCTGATTTATTTATGCCTTTAAATTCTCTATTATATATATCTCTTTGTGATGTTCCACTAAGCAGAGTGGTTTTACCTCCTCCCGGCGAACCATCCAAAACAATGCGTTTGGGTTTTCCCCATCCTCGTGTATTTCCCCAAATCTGAGCTTTTTCCCATAATTGTTCAAATTCGCTATAAAAGATGTTTTGCCATTCGCTGTGTTCTTTAACCATTAATAGCGGCCTTTTTTCAGGTTCATAATTTGTCAAAAAATAGGGTCTGACATTTATTATCTTTTTGCCATCCTTCTTTTTAAAATATTCAATGCCGAAAGGAGGGAAATTATTCAGAACACGGATTTCCACTCTGTTTCTGCCTTTATCATATTCTTTGATTTCTTGAAGCCACTGATATGACACCGGCACATTTTTCCTATCAACTATAGGTCTTAACTGTCCATAATCGATAGCCGGTGAGTGTTGATTCACAATAAGAAATTTGCACACACAGCCATTGTCTATCGCATGACATACGGCAGACTTATGAGAGCCTAAAAAGTTAACCCCTGTTCTTGCCATAAAAAAGAACTCTTCGGCATTCTTCAAATTGTCTGATATATCAGCTTCTAAGGGACGTTTCTTTTGCGAAAAAAAGATAATAGGATTATCTTCTAAGATATTCACTTTATTTGTAGCATCAGCGAAGCCATTAGATTGAGGAGACGGTTTGCTTTCAGTGAAAAAATCGGCCAGTTTAAATATATTTCCTTTTGCAATAATTGAGGCGCACTCTTTTTTTGATGCTATTTTCTTCCAAAAGTTCTCACGTAATTTGGATTTATCGGCAACTCTATCAATCAAGTTGAATAAATCATCTAAAGCGCACGACTTATGATTGGTTAAATCGACAAAGTCTTGCAAATCCTGTATGTCTTTGTGTGTTTCTCTATTAACAAAAGATATTAATTTGGTAAACGCTAATGCACCTGCCGATGGTATATAAATCTTTTTATACTTTACTCTTTTGTTTTCAAATGCTATGGAGTATTCTTTTACTAATAAATCCCAATCGATATCTGCATATGGTTCTCTTTCTTTTATTTTGGGACCAAAAGAAATGATTAAGCCATTTTTCTTGTTCTTTATATGGTAATCAGGACGATATTCATCCATATTCTCATCAAAAATATCCCATTCGTTTGTAGGATATAATTCACGAATAATCGTGTTTCTGACTGCATCAGAGCAAACAAGATCTATGTCTTTAGACTCTCTGGCCGGATAGAAGTATTTTACAGCCAAACCTCCGATTAGAAGGTGTTTTTCATTTAAAATATCATCAATTCTACCCAATTCTTTTTTAGCTTCCGCACTTTCAATATAAACCATATCTTCAAGATTATATATTATTCTTTTTTCAATGGCAGCTTATGAATATTCAATCAGTGTCCATATAAATAACAAACTGCCAGCTATTTATCATTTGATATAAAAAAGCGAGGAAAGAATCATTCCGTTGATAGGAAGTGTTTTCTTTCCCCGCTTGAAAGAGTCTATAATTTCTACTTTGGGTAGAAGCCGCTTCTCACGAAGGAGAAGCGGGCTTTTACTTTATAGTATGATTATTTTGTAGTCTTAACAGTGATATTGAACGGTACTTTCATTGTCATACCCCAATTATCCAAAACAACCAAGTTCATTGGAATTTCAACTTCTTTCGGGTCTACTGTCAAATCAGCTACTGCCAACGGTTTCACAGAGAAATCAGCTAATGTCGTTGTATTAACATACTTAGCAGCTTCTTTATCATCTACAAACTCTACGCTTACAGCTTTAACACCAGCACCAGCTGTAGTTGAAGCAGTCGTTACATCTACTTTTTTAGTTCCGAATGCAATCTTAGCAATGTACTTATTGAATAATTCTTTATATTTAGCTTCTTCATCGCTCAATTCAGCATCCTTCTTTGTTTGCTTCCATGTGCCGTTATCATAAGTATAAATATTATTGATAGCGGTCATAATTGTAGTCCAGCCTACTAATGTTGAAGAAGTACTCTGTCCTACACCTGTTTGGTCATCTTTCTTCAAGTAGAACTTATCAGTAGTTTGCAAAGCAGTATAATCTGCCACGCTTAAACCAAATTTAGTAAGGTCGGCTGTCTCAATTTGTACAGGAAGCGTTGAAGAATTTACAAGGTAATCTCCATCGGTTTTCGGAGTATCATAGTCAGTAACATCCTTTTTCTCTGTTTTTTCAGCAGTTGAGAACAAGCTGTAAGCCTGACCTTTCTTAGGACCTGCCACATAAACAGCTTTAGCAATAGCAGCCTTGATATTGATAGCGTCACCACCATAGTTAGAAATCAATTTAGCAGCAGTCATAGTGATAGCAGAAGATGGAGTCGCACTATAGATAGTACTCTTCACTGTAGCCTTGAAATCGAATGTTGAAGTATTTACCGGGTTGTTGAAGAAATAAATATTAGCACGCAAGTTACGTGTTGTGTACAGTTGGTTGTACATAGCAGCATACCAAGGAGTAACAGCATCTTTTTCAACCCAAGTGTTTACTTGAAGAGTTCCAGCAGTTGCATTCGCAATCCAATTGTAAGAAGCTGCTAAAGTCTTATCTGTATCATCTTCTTTATTATAATCCAAATCTTCGAAATCCAATACGGTTACACCATTCAGAACCAATGCATCATTCAAATCATAAGATACTATATCGGCAGGAGAACCTGGAGCTACCGTACCTGTAATCTGAAGAATTCCACCTTCTGTGTAGCCAGCAGCCAAGCGGATGTAGCTATCAGAGATAGTAGGCAATGAAGTTGTCAATGTAGCTTCAGCAGAATAAACAACAGCAGTACCTGATGTAGAACTTAGTTTCAAAGTATATTCAGCAGGTGCAGCCCATCTTTCCTGAGTAGGATAGTCTGTTACAGCAGTAGGAACATTTGTGCTAGAAGCATTAATTGTCATACCCAATGTAGTAGCAGCACCATTACTCCAGTTACCGTTTCCATTATAATTAGTTACATTACCAGCAGCATTGTAATATGTAACATTACCATTATAAGCAGTAGCCTTCACTTCATCGCCGCTAGCATTAGTGTATTCCCGAGTTGCAGTCATTTTAACAGTTCCACTCAATACCTTATCCAATTCAACAGCAGACAAGCCTAAATCAGCGAGGTTCCACTTAAGTGTCTGGTTCTTTCCATCCAATGTAAGGGCCTTGTCAGCCAAGCTTCCTGCAGAAGCAACCTCCTGTCCGATAGTAAGGGTTACATTTTGGTTAGCGGTAGAGCCATTCAGACCTAAAGCAACCACATTCAAATGAATAGTGATAGAAGTCACATCAGAAGGCATATTGGCAATCTTCAAAGTACGGTTATCTTCAGCGATAGATAGACCATATTTTTCTACTTCATAGCTATTACTCAAAGTGATAATATGATAATCTCCATATTCATTAGTAATAGTTACAGGATATGAATCCTTTTCTTCATCATAAGCCAACAGGTCTATTTCAGAAGCATAAGATGTAGAACCTGTGGAAGAAACTGATACATTATATGTGTCAGCAGACTTATTATTAGCATATACTTTATATGCAAAAGCCGTTTTCACAACTGTACCTTGAGCATTTTCAACAACCAAAGAAGCTGTTTCCTGTTTGATTTCCACATATTCCTTTTTCTCAATAGCCGGTTCTATCTGCAATGTCCAGAAACAATCAGAAGCACTAGCGCTTCTTGTTGTAATACTACCACTATTAGCAGTTATATTAGTCGGCAATCCTTTAGTCGGATTAGAAACAGTAATATTAGGAGTTTTACCTTTCACTGTTTGCAAGCTATATGAATAATCATCGGTCAACTCTACAGAAGCAGGAGTTACCAGTACCGGCAAATTTCCACCTTGTTTAACCAATGAATTCTTTTCAATATCAGCTATAGCAGTAAACTTAGCGGCCAGCGCTTTATAATCCTTACTCGAAGTGGTCGGATTCCATTTTGCATAGTCAAAATTAACCTTCACAATAGCAGCAGGAGCTTCCACTACAAATGCATCAGAAGTAGCAGGCAAAGTCACCTCTTGGAACTTGCCGGTTTCGTCAGCGATATGCAATACATAAACGCCATCCTTCTTTACAACATAGGCACTAGTACCTTGTGCAGAGATTTCAGTAGTCTTTTCTACGAATTCACCTTTAACGGCATCCCATTCGTAAACTACCCACATTCCATTGGCGTCGATTTTGGGAGAAGGAGCAGTAGCTCCCGGCTTACCATCTTCTCCGTCTTTTGCTATAGCTTGAGAAGTGGTCTTTTCACCGTCCTTGTACCAGAAACCGTCTTCACCGATAGTCCATTCAGTACCGTCTTTGCCATCTGCCCCCTTGATACCTGTAATGGAGGTAGTAGTACCGTCGCTCATGGTTACAGCGAAACCGTTTTCAACAGGAGAGATGTTGGTTACCCATTTTCCTTCTCCTACCAGTTTCTGCAAAGCTGCAATAGCATCCTTGTTAGAGTTGATTTGGCCTTGCAAATTCTCGATGTCATCATCATAGTCTTTACAAGACACAAATGTTCCTGTTGACGAAACCATTAAGGCTC
>OHLH01001115.1_pt1 | contig 14701 bp, 10 predicted proteins | sample 1569061 | NCBI WGS metagenome assembly OHLH01 (sample SAMEA3879603, study PRJEB24766) | human gut metagenome | biome: human-associated habitat; feature: feces | place: USA | collected 1985/1987
GCCCGAAACTGTGGCTTTCTTGAAGTTATTTTTGATACTGTAGGTCTTAGAAACTAAGCCTGTGTAATTGCCCTTGCCTGTGATAGTGACCTTTGCTGTGCCTACCTTGGTGTTGTTTGAATAAGAAACTGTGTAATCTGTACCATTCTTCAAAGTTTTGCCGTTTAGCTTGACCGTTACACCAGGCTTCTTCGCCTTGCCGTCATAAGCGTAGGTCGAAGTGGAAAGTGTCACGCTTGCCTTTGAAATGCTAATTCTTGAAAGTGCAGGGATCTCAGCCGTTTCAAGGACTTTCTTGCAGACTGTACATTCCTTGTGCTTTGAGCCTTTAACTCCGATAGAAGCCGCCTTGTCAGTTATCCATGCACTTGACTTGTGACCTGTGGCTGGGATAGTTTCTGTGTAGGAGTCACCGCATGAGCAGGTGTATTTTACTGTGCCTGCGGTGGTGCAGGTGGCGTTGCTGAGAACTGTTTTTGTATAGTTGTGTTCATGATAATCGTCCAGCGCAAATGGTGAGAGCTTGTAAAGGGTCGGCGCTGAATTATTGGTGACATACCATTTTACCATGCCGTCACTGCATACAACAGGTTGACAATCTGAAAGTCCGAAGGAGTGAGAAATGGCTTTGGTAACAGTTTTGCCGTTTGAGTCAACTGTCATTGTCTTTGTGGCGGTCTTGCCTGTGGAACTGTTGTATTCTTCCCACATAACAAGGAACAGATTGTCATTTATCTTTATAAGCTGAGGGGTGCGGCAGGTCACTTTACTTGATGTGCCGTAGTTTGTGAGGGCAATGTTCTGTGTGCCGTTGAAAAGCTCGTCTGTGACGCTTATGTAAACATTTCTTGTCTTACAATTGCTTGAAACGTCTTTTGCATAGGCTATCAGACAGTTTCCGCTGCCAAGCTCAAAACCGCCTATTGAAGCGCCTGTGTAGTTGCTTTTGTTCATATCGAACTTAACAGGGATAGAAACGTTCACGGCGGTTGATTTTCCGTCAGCCTTATATTTTGTAAGAGTAATGCCGTTTACAGAGAGGTAAGAGCCGTTCATTGTGTAGTTGCTTGATTCTGAGTGGTCAACTCTGTAGATGTATTTTCCGCTTTCGTCAGCTTTGATAAATTGGTTGAATGAGTGGCTAACATAGCCGTCTGTAAGATTTGAAACGTCATACATTGAGTCGGTCAGGGACATGGAGGATTCGTCAATGGTGAAAAGCATATTTGCCTGATGATTTATGCCGTCGCTGTCAGCATACATCTCATGGCAGGTGTAAATATAAAGCTTTCCACCTGCTTCTTCCATTCTCAGTGAGCCTGCCGAGAACGGCTTTGTTGTATTGACACCTGAGATACTGCATGAATTTACCTTGCTCCAGCTCTTGGTGTATTTGACTACTCTCACAACTTCCTTGCTGTCGCTTTCGGCAGTGTTGTTCTGACCGAATACGAGATAGTTATAGTCTTTTCCTGAATAAAAGCCACCAAATAGGTTAAGCTCTTTTGAAATAGTGCGTTGTGAGATAAGCTTTTTGCCGTCTGCGGAATAGTTTTCTACCACAATGCCACTTGATGTGTTTTCAAGCCTTGTGAGCGTTCCGTCGCTGTTTTGTACAAGATAAGAGTTTGTGACCGATGACCATGTGTTGTAATGGTTATCTGAAGCATTGTCTGTTGCACGTCCGCTGAGTATAGTGGCAGAGCCTTTTGTGTCGCTATCCATAGGCGTAACTGTCACTGTACAGCTAGCTTTTACTCCGTTGTCGGTGGTAGCGGTTATTGTGCATACGCCTGCCTTGTTTCCGTACACCTTGCCGTCTTTTGTAACCGAAGCCACAGAATTATCACTGCTTGACCATGTGAAGCCGTAGTCTATATCGGAATTGCTTCTTGCAGAAAGTTTAAGGCTGTCGCCCGTTTTGAGCGTGGCAGAAGAATTTGAAATCGTAACACTGCTAGGCATTTTCCAAGCAATATTCTCTGAGTAGAAATTGCCGTCAGTATCACGCTCTATGGCTGTCACAGTGCCGTTCGTATAATACAAAGCGAAAACAGGATAAGCTGTTTTATATGAAGCCACCTGCTTGAAATCATTGTTGAACTCCATAAGAGTGTTGTTGTTTACATACATGATAGTGCTGTCATTTTCGCCGTTGTATACAGTTCTTGTTCCAACGCTGTTGTAGAGATCATTTTTGTTTTCATGTTCCGCTCTTGAAACGCTTCCAAAGAGAGATAATGTATTATCTGTTGATGTATGAAATTTGGCAGATTCCACGATGTTTACAGTGCCGCTTGCAGAAGAAGTCCACGCAAGCTTGCCGTTGTCAAGCATTTGTGCGTTGTCATAATGATAATCGTAATATTTCTGATAGAAATAGTCGATAGATTTATCAGACACGGTTATTTTGTTATTTGAAATATTTCCAAAGCCAAGGGCGTTCATTTTGTGAGTATAGCCCCAATAAACGTAATCAGCGTTTCTTTCAAAATAGAAGTTTCCGTTTGTGCTGTCAAAGCCTGAGAACTTTGTTATGGCAACTTCGGTGCTGCAGGAGGACAGCTTATTTCCGTTTGAGTCCAGCAGAAATAGATTATCGCCTTTTTCAGCACCGCTGCTGTCTGTTACATAGTAATATATCCTGCCGTTATCGTCAACGCCAAAACAGTTTGGGTAATTTAAAATACCATTGGGGGTATACTTGCTCACATTAACGCTTTTGGTCACCTTTTCCGTATCGGTGTCAAAGGTCTTTATGTAATAAGAATATGACGAGCCCTTCACGCTGGAATTGTATGTGCTGGTATCTCTTTCGATATAATAGATCTTGGAGTTATTTGCATATACATTTATAATGTCACCAAGCGTTGCTACAGTTCTCACGGAGTTGTTGGAAAAACTATAGAATTTAATTAGCTTCTTGTAGTTTTCCACAGTATAATAGTATAGTCCGTTTTTAGTGGCAGAAACCACGTTTACGAAAACCTGATCGGAGCTGTTAAAAGTCAGAAAATCTGACGGCATTTTTACGGCGCCGTTTGCAGAATAAGCCTGAGCTGATATAGCGGTGTTCCCCAATATGCCGTTAATGCTTTCTGGAAGCGGAAGCAGTGCGGCAGAAGCTGTTATAACAAAAGCTGTAAGTCCTGCGGCGATCTTTTTAGTCAACATATTTATCCCTCTTTACTATGATCTTTACCCCGACCCTATGTGTATATTATACTACTTTTTTTGCCTGATTTCAAGTAAAAAGCTCCGCCACAGCGAAATGCCACGGCGGAGTTTTTTGGACTTTTGGGAGGAATTACTTGTTGCCTGTTGTCTTGTAAGCGTCGATCATCTTCTTGACCATCTGACCGCCTACAGAGCCGACCTCACGAGCTGTAAGATCGCCGTTGTAGCCCTGCTTGAGGTTTACGCCAACTTCGTTAGCTGCTTCCATCTTGAACTTGTTAAGTGTTTCTCTGCCTTCCTGAGTTGTGATACCTTTCATTTTCGTATCTCCTTTTCATTTGTTTTTCGGGTTTGCAATAATATTATATGACCCGTAACAAAGTTTATAAGAGGTAATTTATAGAACGAAACAGGGCGATTTTTGGAATGAAAAAAATTAAAAGCTAAAATTAGTATGATTTTAAACGGAGCAAAATTTAAAAAAATCATTTACATATAAATTATACTTCTTTTGGAAATTGTGTGATTTTGTATAGTCACTGTTTTCAATTGTCAAAATACCACTGGACACAGTGATTACATGCCCTGCACTGCTGCTGCTGTATTTCAGCACATAACCGTTGAGATCAAGAGTGACGGTGCGGTTGACCACTAATGTGGTGTAAATGGGAATGTCAGACGTCAGTTTGACTGTTCCGTATGAAGCTTCTCTGATTGCTGAAACCAGTTCCGCCGCTGTGGAAACTTCCGCCGTCCCACTCGCTGCTATATTATCCTCGGCAAATACACTTGTCGACACAAGGCAAAGAACCATACAAAGGGTGAGCATGATACTGAGTATTCGTTTTTTTATTTTCCGTTACCTCTGTTTTCGTGTATATCGGCTCAGTCAAGAGCGGTTATTGTAATGGTACCTCTGAAGCCACCGAGATAAGTATTGTATGCCGAATTTTCAAACCACAACTGCAATGTAATGTCTTTATTTGACGCATCATACACTCTGTTGAAATTAAAGGAATGTTGATCATTGGTATACGGTATTTTTGCCCCGTCTCTTTTTATTCGTGTAAGTTCCCTGCACAGATCGTCATCATAACCGTCTGTCATCTGAATAGAGTAATTGCCGCTGTTGTTGAATTCGTTTGAACCAACTTCGAGAGAACCGCCTAAGCAGACATTGTAAATATGTCCTTTTTTAAGTGTAATATTATTCATGTAGGATGAAATCAAGCCACCCTTGTTTATTTTTTCGTAGACAGAAATATTGACACGACTGTTATTCAGTACTGTTCTCGGAGAGTTTGCCTCTCCGTAAAAATATCCCGAACAGCTGCCGTTCTGACCGGCATCGCCCTTGTCGCCTTTATCTCCTTTGTCGCCCTTTTCTCCGGCATCACCCTTGTCACCTTTATCTCCCTTGTCACCCTTTTCGCCGTCTGTGCCGTCAATGCCTGCGGCTTTTACGCCCGTATCGGTTTCTCCGATCCACCAGTTGCCGTTCTCGCCGATAAACGGGGTGTTTCCGTCCACACCGTCAGAGCCGTTTTGTCCGTTTGTTCCGTCTTTGCCGTCGGCTCCGTCCTTTCCGTTTATACCATCCTTGCCGTCAAGACCTTTCAAAACCGAAAGATCGTACAGGTTCAGCCATATTTCATCGCCGACATAGCGCCACTGCAGGGTGTTTTCGCTTACACGGAACTCCGGTGTCTTTCCGTTTGCTCCGTCTGCACCTTTCTGCCCGGTGGGACCTGTGATGTCGGCTATCGCCACAAGGTCCTGCCACTCATCGCCCTCGTAACGCCACTGTATGTGGGTTTCAGCTCGCTGCACCTCTATGCTTTTGGCGTTAATGCCGTCAGTGCCGTTGATACCGTCTTTGCCGTCGGCTCCGTCTTTACCATTGGCACCGTCAATTCCATCCTTGCCGTTTTTCCCATCGGCTCCGTCTTTACCGTCAACTCCGTTAATGCCGTCCTTGCCGTTGGAGCCGTTTATGCCGTCTTTTCCGTTTGTACCGTTTATTCCGTTCTTACCGTCGGCACCATTAGAGCCGTCTTTACCGTCTTTACCATTTTTACCGTCTGCTCCGTTTTCTCCGGCAGTGCCCCGCAGCTCGGTAAGCGCCACAAGGTTGTGCCAGTCGGCTTCGTCGCTGTATTTCCACTGAATCGCCGTGCCGTTGTTTCGCACCTCCGGCAGTGCGTCGCCTGTTTTTGCCGCCTTGCTCCATCCTATTGCAAGCACGCTGCAAAGCACCAAAAGAGCGGCGCAAATCGCCAAAACTGTACCTGTGAGTAGTTTTTTTCCTGTTTTCATCTTTTTTCCTCCGTTCGGAATTGTTTATCACGGCGGAGTTTTGCGCCGCTGCCCACGCCGTAAATGAGCGGCGGTCGATCGGCTTATGCTTGGTTTGCTTTGTACTTATCCACAAACAGGGCGACCCCCTGTTTTAAGACCTCCATCTGGGTTTTCAGATAATATTCATCCTCAAACATCGCATAATGAACGCAGGCGCGGACGAATATAAAGATCAGCGGCGTGATGACCGTATAGGGAATGCCGATCTTCGGCTCCAGACGCTTGGCATACTCGGTATAGCGTTCGTTCACGCCCTCAAAGAATTTCTTGCCGTGCTCGATATACTTCGGGTGCGTATATATCTGATACATCAGGCGATATTTTTTTCCGTGCTTTTTTGCTGTCCAATACGGGACCTCCTTCACAAAACGGACAACATCCTCGGGGTCGGTGGGTGCCATCTCCATAAAGTCGTCCTCAACCTTTTCCATACAGTATGCCGTTGACTCAATGATCAGTTCATCAAGGTTTTTAAAATACGAATACAAATTTGCTTTCGTGCATCCGCACGCATCGGCTAGTGCTTTAATTCCTGTGCCTGTGAGCCCGTTTTCCGCATAGCACTCGAAGCACTTTTCCATTAGTTCACGTTTCCGCTCATTGTGCTGTTGCTCAGTTGTTTTCATGTTGCTTCGCTCCTTTTATGCGTACCGACCGTTCGTTTATGATTAGTATAACACAGATTTGCAACAAAGTCAAGAATTGTTCAAAAAATGAAGAAAATAAAGTTTCAACATGATCTTATAAAAAAAGTCCTTACAGCAGAAAGAAAATAGCGGCTTACCTCAACGATCAAAACCGTACTAATAAATATGTCCATAAGACTTATGGAAAGATGGGATAGGCTTATTGACTTTCCATGTTCTCATATGATATAATAAATTCATATTAACACAACATTTCTGTTCAGGGGGTATATCAAATGAAAAAGCAAAATGCAGGGCTTATCGCTCTGAGTATCGTTTTTATTCTTATGGGTGGTTTCTCTACTATCTATAATCTCAGCAAGTATGTTTCAAACAGGGTTTTCATGTCAAGTGCTGAGAAAACCACAGGCTATGTGAAGTGGATAGACCATGAGTTGAAAACTTGGGGACATAACAAAAAGGCAAGCAACAAAGCTGAAACATATTACATAACTGTCGCTTTTGATGTTGGCGGCAAGGAGTACACAAGAGAGATCTTCACAGGCACATATTATGTGAGTCAGAACGAAAAAGTGAACGTGTATTACAACACTGATAAAAATGGTGAGCCTGATAAGGTCGTGACCGATATTGATAATGATAAAAGACCGTATCTTACTTGGCCGCTGATACTTTTGCTTGGCATTGTGCTACTTGTGCTTACTAAGAAAAATATTATCTCAGTGGGGAGAAAAAGATAAAAAAGTAATCATTAAAATAGTAACCAAAAGAAACTTTGTGCAACTAAATAACAGAAAAGCAGAAAGGAGATCTTTATGAAGGTGATCTATAAATGTGCCGCCATTTTGACGGCGGCGATATTGTCAGTGCAGTTTCCTTGCGCAGCTTTTGCGGATATGGAGCATGGCGGAGATAATGACAGCCCGAAATTTAAGATGGGCAGGATAATTTTTACTGATAATGGTTATGGCTACGAAAAGGAAGGTCTGGAAAAATCGGAGATCGCTGATGAAGATTTGGCCGATACGGACGACGGTGGTTCAGCTTATGCACAGAAGGCAACGGCTTCGCTGCCTGCGAAATATGACCCCAGATCTAAGAATACGCTGACGACTATCAAAAATCAGTTCCAGACAGGCACTTGCTGGGCGTTTGCGGCACTTTCCTGCACAGAGAGCAATCTTATTCAAAAGGGACTTGAAAATCAAAACGTGCAGTTTTCTGTGCCGAGCCTTGTCCTCTCTACATATGCTAACGGCGGATTTGACGAGTCAATATGGGATTGCGGCGGAACGTGGATGGATTCGTCCCTTGCAATGGCGGCTCATAGAGGACTTTGCTATGATGAATATGAGCCTTTCGTGTCCGACGGAACGGAAGCCACTATCGTATCTGAGGAGAAAAAGGGCGTTTGCGAATATCAGCTTAATTACGCTTCCACTATCACAGGCGGACGAAACGCCATTAAAAACAAGATAAAAGAGCTTGGCGGAGTAATGGTGAGCTATTATGCAGACGACCTGTATATGACCTTTGATAACAAAAGCTATTACGATCCGGAAACTACAAAATATAGTGGAATAAATCATGCCGTAAGCGTAGTGGGCTGGGACGATAATTACAGCAAGTCAAATTTTCTTGCAGGCTATCAGCCAAAGAAAAACGGGGCATGGCTTGTGAAAGGCTCTTGGGGAGTATCCAGTGGCACAGACGGTTATTACTGGATATCCTATGAAGAGGCAGAAATGACCGATTGGGTGGCGTTCGACCTCACTGAAAGCTGTGATAATAATTACCATTATCCTGCTAATAAGGATAATTCTATATTTTATGTTAGCAATGAAAACAAAATGAGCGGTGCTGATGTTTTTACAGCAAAAAAAGACGAGCTTCTTGACAAAGTGGGCTTTATGTATCTCGGCTACACCGGAAAGTCTGACTACACTGTGCAGGTCTACACTTCTGTTTCAGACAGCACTCCTGTGGGGATACTTGAATGTGAGGTCAGCGGAAAGGTGCATAGCGACGGCTTTTATACCGTGGATATCCCTGATGTTGAGCTTGACGAGGGCGAAAGATATTCTGTCGTGATGACATTCAGCGGTGATGACGGCTCAGGCTATGTGACCGTTTATGGCTATTCAGACGGGGTCATGAAGCCTGGTCAGGCGTATATTTCCAATGACGGCGACAGTTGGACGGACGTTACCGACAAGGACGCTTATACTGGTCAGCCTATAATATTTGCCTATACCGATGATATAGATAAGTCTGATAAAAGCGAGCTTGAAACACTTGTGGCAAAGTATGAAAAGCAGAGCGGTTATGAGCGTGAGGTCAACAACGGCAAGAAAGTTATTGCAGACGAAAACGCATCAAAGAACGATATTACCAATGCCAAGCTTCTTATAAAGGCAAAGGCGAAAGAGATAAAGGAACAAAGCCTTGTTATAAAGACAGCGACAGATTGGAAAAACTTCGCAAAGCGTGTATCAGGCGGTGAAAGCTTTGCAGGAAAGCGTGTTGTCCTTGAAAAAGACATCGACTTCGGTGGTGCAAAGATATCGGCAGTAGGAACGGCTTCAAAGCCTTTTTGCGGATATTTTGACGGAAACGGACACGTTCTGAAAAACGCTGTTATCCAAAATAATTCTTATGCAGGTCTGTTCGGTTATGCTGAGGACAGAGCGCAGATAAGAGATCTCAGTGCTGAGAAAATAACTGTCAGCGGTAAGTACGCAGGCGGGATCGTTGGTGAATTTGATGCGGTATCTATCCAACGCTGTACGTTCAGTGGAACTGTCAAGGGTACAAGCTCGGCAGGCGGAATCGTGGGCAAAGCAGGTGGTCTGACCCTGACAGAGTGTGCTTCAGACCTTGCAAAGTCAAGCAGTTCAAATGCTAAAGCTATGGTGGGCAGCATTGATAATGACGCTTTTTATTATGGGCAGCAATCTGCCGGTTGCTGGTATAATAGCAACTTTTCTGACAGCAAGGTAAAGAAAACGGCTTTGTCTAACGTTACAAGCTCTGCAGCTTATTCGCTGAATACTGTTGGCGGAAAGCAGACAGACAGCGGCAGGTGGACAATGGCAGGCGGCAAAGCAAGGCTAACTCGTCCTGGGGAGCAGTCTTCCCACAAGATAACATTTGAAGCTCCCGACGGCAAGCATTATGCCTGCACTGATAAGGACGGCAAGGTGAAATATCCTGCTGTCAAAGTGCAAAGCGGTTATGCTCTTAAATGGTACAAGAACGGCATTGCTGTCGATGCGAACACAGTTTATACTGCTGACAGCACAGTAAAGGCAAAGCTTGTTGAAGCAAAATTTGTAACTGTCGACTATGTTTTAAATGGCGGCACGAACAGCACAGGCAATCCAGAATACCTCAGCAAAGGCGAAAGCGTGACGCTTTCCGAGCCGACAAAAGAGGGTGCAGACTTTGCAGGCTGGTATGATAACGCTGCACTTTCAGGTGAAAGAATAGAAAGCATCTCATATTCAGGCGGTGCAAAGACTCTTTATGCCGCATGGAAGCCTTATACATATAACGTTACGTTTGTGGATAAGGACGGCAAGGTGATAAGTCAGCAGACAGTGGAATATGGTAGGTCTGCAAAAGCTCCGAAAGCCCCTGCTATAAAGGGTCTGCGTTTTACAGGCTGGGATAAGGACTATAAAAACGTCACGGAGGATATGACTGTCACAGCGGAGTATTCTGACAGCAAGCTCATTGCAGACTGCGAGATATCAGGCTTCAAAAACAGCTTCACATACACAGGAAAGAATATTGAACAGCCTGACGTAACGCTCACCTATGAGGGCAAAGAACTTAAAGAGTGCGTGGATTACACTGTTTATTATAAGACCAATCTTAACGCAGGACCTGCAAAAATGACCTTTGTTGGAAAAGGCGAATACAGAGGCTCTGTTGCAAAAAGCTTTACTATCCAGCCAAAGGACGCTTCCAAGTTCAAGCTTTATTATGCTACACCCCTGTCGTTCACCGGAAATGCGATAACACCTGATGTGCTTATAAAGGACGGCAATAAGACCCTAGAGCGTTATATTGATTATATGGTGATGTATTTCTCAAACGTGAATGTTGGCACGGGCAAGATAATAGTTGAATTTTACGGAAACTATAAGGGCAAGCAGACCGTTTCTTTTGTTATAAATCCTGCAAAACAGCAGATACAGGTGCTTGAAACAAGATACAAGGGCTTTTTTGTGGATTTTGTGCAGAAAGGATCTGCAACAGGCTATGAGGTCCAGTATGGCACAAGATCTGATTTTTCAGATGCTTCCACATACAGATCCACCAACAACAAGACGGATAAGATGACGGTACTTGGATTAGGGACTTCAAAGACATATTATGTAAGAGTTCGCTCTTATACTGTCAAGGGCGGAAAGACTTATTACGGCAATTGGTCAGACGCTAAAAGCATTGTGACGGCAAAGACTAATTTTGCAAACGCAAAGGTCAGCGGTATTTCTTCAAAAAGCTTTACCGGCAAGGCGATAACGCAGAAGATCACAGTAAAATACGGCTCAAAGACCCTTAAAAACGGCACAGACTATACTGTGAAATATTCTGCAAACACAAAGGTCGGCACCGCAAAGGTGACTATCACTGGCAAGGGCATTTACGGCGGAGTTATCACCAAAAGCTTTGCTATCTATCCTGCAAAGCAGGTGATACAGAAGCTTTACGGCACATATGCAGGCTTCTTTATAGACTATGCACAGAAAGGCTCTGCCACGGGATATGAAATATCATACTCACAGCGTTCCGACTTTAAGGGAGCAAAAAGCGTAAAGGTAACAAACAACCGCACCGATAAAAAGACAGTTTCCGGGCTTGCAAGATATCAAAAATATTACGTCCGTGTAAGAAGCTACACTGTCAAAGGCGGAAAGACTTATAACGGAGCGTGGTCCGATAAAAAATGGGTCTATACTCAATGATCCGACAGACGATAAAAATGCCCCTGATCATTTTCTGGTCAGGGGTATTTTTGTGTGCCTAGAAAAGTTCTGCTTTGTACTTGATAGAATCCTCCTCCGTTATCTCACGGATAACTCTGCATGGATTTCCTGCCGCAAGAGAATTTGGCGGTATGTCACGGGTGACAACGCTTCCTGCACCGATAACACAGCCCTCGCCTATGGTAACTCCGCCTGTGATGACAACATTGCTCGCTATCCAGCAGTTGGAGTGTATTGTGATAGGCTTGCCGTATTCATCATCATAAACAGTGCCGTCAGACTTTTTCTTCATGTTACGCTCCTGCCATCTGAATGGGTGAACAGGTGTGGCAATGGTGCAGTTGGGACCGAAAAACACGTTGTCGCCAATGGTCACAGGGCAGGTGTCAAGCACTGTCAGATTGAAGTTTGCATAGCAGCCTGAGCCGAACTTTGTGAAAACGCCATAGTCAAAATACACAGGACCTTGGAGAAAAAATCCCTCGCCATGGTCGGGCAGAAGCTCGTCAAGGATAGCTTTTCTTCTCTCATCATCTTCATACAAACTGCTGTACTGCTGTGAAAGCTTATGAGCCTTTGTCCTCAATTCTGCAAGCTCCTTGTCGGAGGAGTCATATATCTTGCCCGCAAGCATTTTTTCTTTTTCAGTCATTATAAAACGCCCTTTCTGCGTGTAGTTTCATTTGATTTTGTTGAGAGTATAGCACAAGTTTCGGGCTGTGTCAATAGTTTTTGGGGGTCGAGTGATAGAATAAAAAATGGTATACAAAAGTGGAGAATGCTTATGGGCAAAGCACTCTCCACTTTATTATACTATATAAAAAGCTTGGCAAGGTAGAAAAAGTTATAGGTAAAATCCCTGCATATAATTTGTGTACATAAATGTATCTTCATCATCAGCGGTATTGTCACCAGCAGGCTTTTTTCTGCCACTAACACAAGAAGCCAAAATTATCAGACCGCCTAGAACAATTGCAACGCTCACTCCAAGGGCTACCAAAACCGCACAGAAAATTTTTACTATCATAAACACCGCTCCAATCATATTTCACATACTTCGCCATAATTACTATTATGATTATATGCTGGTCTTGCCTGATAATCAATAAAAGCCGTGTAAAATGCAGATAAAAATCAAGTCAGCTTTTGTCTGCATCAAAAATCTTGTGGTAAAAATATTTTTCAAAACGTTTCATGATTTAACAATTTTAAATGAAGAAAATTATAGCTTTCAGCTTAGTATAAAATTGCACAAACTGAGCTTTTTGTAAATGGTTAGCATTGTATATTACACTGAAAATGTACGATTCTTGAAAAAATATACATAAATATGGGGCAAATACTTGACTAGATTAAAATTTTGTGATAAAATTATTAACGTGAATAAGTGTAATTATGGTTACTTATATGGAGTAAATATGGAAGAGGGAAAAATAATGGGAAAAATAGAACCCTTTAAACAAAAAGTATGGCTTGCGTCACCTACAATGCATGGTGAGGAGCTTGAATATGTTACTGAGGCTTATAATACCAACTGGATGTCTACAGTCGGTAAGAATATAAATGAGGTCGAGAAGATAGCGGCTGAGAAGTCTGAAGTCAAGTATGCTGTTGGTCTTTCATGCTGCACGGCTGCGCTTCACTTGTGTTGTAAGCTTGCTGGCGAGAGGCTTTATGGCAAGCCTGCTATATCTCATGGCGCTCTTGAGGGCAGAAGAGTTTTTTGCAGCGACATGACCTTTGACGCTACTCTCAACCCAGTTGTTTACGAGGGCGGTATCCCTGTTTTTATCGACACTGACAGAGATACTTGGAACATGGATCCTGTGGCGCTTGAAAAGGCTTTTGAGATGTATCCTGAAGTCAAGCTGGTAGTAAGCGCTGAGTTATACGGTTTTCCTGGAAGAATGGACGAGATAAAGAAGATATGCGAGAAGCATGGTGCGCTTTTGATTGAGGACGCTGCTGAGGCTATGGGCGCTACAATTGACGGCAGACAGTGTGGAAGCTTTGGCGATTACAGTGCTGTAAGCTACAATGGCAATAAGATAATAACAGGTTCTAGCGGCGGATGCTTGCTGACTAACAGCCTTGAAGATGCAAACAAGGCTCGTAAGTGGTCAACGCAGGCTCGTGAGAATGCGGCATGGTATCAGCATGAAGAGGTCGGGTACAACTATCGTATGTCAAATGTTATTGCAGGAGTCGTTCGTGGTCAGTATCCGTATCTTGAGGAGCATATTGCGCAGAAAAAAGCAATATACGAGAGATACAAAGAGGGTCTTAAAGGACTTCCTGTTAAAATGAATCCTATCGTTGAGGGAACAGAGCCGAATTATTGGCTGTCTGCACTTATCATAGATAAGGACGCAATGTGCAAGCAGGTCAGAAATGACAGCGAGGCTTTGTACATCAAAGAAGCTGGCAAGACCTGTCCTACTGAAATTTTGGAAGCGATTGCGAGCATAAATGCAGAGGGAAGACCAATATGGAAGCCAATGCACATGCAGCCTATGTACAGAATGCACGAGTGCGTTGGACGCAACGGCAGTATCAGATGCCGCACAAATGCTTATATCGCAGGCGGTGCAGAAGATGTGGGCGCTGATATCTTTGACAGAGGCGCTTGCCTGCCTAGCGATAATAAGATGACTGAGGAACAGCAGGAGAGAATTATTCGGGCTATCAGGAGTTGTTTTGAGTAATGTATGCGAAATACATAAAGAGAATACTTGACTTTGTTTTGAGTTTAATGGCACTTATCGTGCTGTCTCCGCTGTTGGTGATATTGATAATTCTTGGTGCAGTCTTTATGAGGGGCAACCCATTTTTTACTCAGGCACGACCTGGTAAGAATGAGAAGATCTTTAAACTCATAAAGTTTCGGACTATGGACAATCGCAAGGACAAGGACGGAAAGCTTTTGCCTGATGATGTGCGTTTGAATAAGTATGGAAGGATACTCAGGAGTACTTCGCTTGACGAATTGCCAGAGCTTATCAATATTTTGATAGGGGATATGAGCATTGTGGGTCCGAGGCCACTAATGGCAAGGTATCTTGATTATTATACTGCTGAAGAATCTCGAAGGCATGAAGTTAGACCAGGTTTAACAGGTTATGCCCAGGTTCATGGAAGAAATAATGTTAATTGGGATGAAAGAATTAAATTAGATATAGTTTATGTAGATAATATTTCTTTTGTTATGGATTTAAAGGTTTTTATTGATACAGTCCTCATAGTTCTTAAAAGAGAAGGCATAGGCACAGAAGGTATGAGTAATTTTGATGATTATAGAAAAAAACAGTGGGAAAGCCAAAAACAAGGTGATCAGCATGAATTATAAAACGCCATGTTATGTAATACACGAGAAGGAATTAGACGACAATTTTATTAAATTGACCAATGCATTACAAAAGCATTGGAATAACTATATTATAGGTTATTCGTATAAAACCAATGCTCTTCCGTGGATTATAAAACATTTTAATGATTTGGGATGCTATGCCGAAACGGTATCAGAAG
>OHLH01001155.1_pt1 | contig 14306 bp, 6 predicted proteins | sample 1569061 | NCBI WGS metagenome assembly OHLH01 (sample SAMEA3879603, study PRJEB24766) | human gut metagenome | biome: human-associated habitat; feature: feces | place: USA | collected 1985/1987
AACCAGAAAGAGCAAGTATAGCCACCACTGCGCAGCAACTTTCAACTTTCAACTCTCAACTTTCAACTAAATCAAACGTTTGCTATACTCATTATGTCCGCAAAGACCCCGGCAGCAGTTACACCCGCTCCGGCACCGTATCCCTGAATCATCATCGGATATTCTTTATAACGTTCCGTAGTCAGCAGAATGATATTGTTACTACCTTCCAAACCATAGAACGGATGATTTACACCCACTTCCTGCAGGCCAACTGATGCTTTGCCATTCTCCAGTTTAGCAACAAAACGCCAATGCTTATTCTCTGCTTCCAGTACCTTGCGACGAGCTTCGAAGTCCGCATCCAGACTCGGCACTTTCTTCCAGAAATCATCCAGTGAACCTTCAAAGAAATCATCGGGCACGAACAGGTTCTTTTCTACATCCGATTGTTCCAATCTGTAACCGGCTTCACGTGCCAGGATCACCAGTTTACGGATAACGTCCTTGCCACTCAGGTCGATACGCGGGTCCGGTTCGGAGTAACGCTCTTCCTGCGCCATCTTAATGGTCTTGCTGAAAGGAATATCCGCACTGATCTTATTAAATATATAGTTCAGCGTGCCACTCAGTACAGCTTCAATCTTCAATATCTTGTCACCACTATGGATAAGGTCATTGATCGTATTGATAATCGGAAGTCCCGCACCCACATTCGTTTCAAAGAGGTACTTCACACCACGCTGACGGGCAATCTGTTTCAGTTCACGGTAATTCTCATATTCCGAAGAAGCGGCAATTTTATTGGCAGCTACTACAGAAACGTTGTGCAACAACAAGTCTTTGTACAAGGAAGCAACTGCCGCACTTGCCGTACAGTCTACAAATACCGAGTTGAAGATATTCATACCGATAATCTCGTCACGCAAAGTTTCCAGCGTGCTCGGTTTACCCTTCTCTGCCAGTTCTGCACGGAAATCTGTCAGATCGAAGCCTTCACGGCTAAACATAGCCCGGTCAGCATCAGCGATACCCACAATATGTAGCTTCAATCCATTCTCCATCATCAGCTTCTGCTGTTGGCAACGAATTTGTTCCACCAGGCTACCGCCTACCGTACCGATACCGCAAATAAAGAGGTTCAGTACCTGATATTCCGACAGGAAGAATGAATCGTGGATAACGTTCAATGATTTACGCAATGATTTGGAATCCACTACAAATGAGATATTTGTTTCCGAAGCACCCTGAGCACAAGCTATCACATTGATACCGTTACGTCCCAACGTACCGAACAGCTTTCCGGCAATACCCGGCGTATGCTTCATATTTTCACCTACAATAGCTACCGTAGCCAGGTTCTTCTCCGCCTGTATCGGAGAGATCTCTCCCATTTCAATCTCTTTGGCAAACTCCTCGTTCAGCACTTCACATGCTAGGTCGGCATCCGCATTACGCACACCGATAGACGTAGAGTTCTCCGAAGATGCCTGAGATACAAGGAACACACTGATACCATTCTTTGCCAGTGCCTTAAAGATGCGGTAGTTCACACCAATCACACCTACCATACCCAAACCCTGCACAGTAATCAGACTGGTATCATTGATAGAAGAAATACCCTTAATCGCTTTCGTACGCGGATCAGATACTTCCTGTCTGATAATCGTTCCCGTTCCTTCGGGATTGAATGTATTCTTTATTAAAATAGGAATATTCTTGTGGCAAACCGGATAAATAGTCGGCGGATATACTACCTTGGCACCGAAGTTACAAAGTTCCGTTGCCTCTACATAACTCAGTTCGTTAATGGTATAAGCGGTAGAAATCACACGCGGATCTGCAGTCATGAAACCATCCACATCCGTCCAGATTTCCAATTGGTCGGCATCCAATGCCGCCGCAATAACCGAAGCTGTATAATCGGAACCACCACGACCCAGGTTCGTAACATCTCCCGTCACCTTATCAGTAGAGATGAAACCCGGAACCAACGCACGCTTCGGCAAAGTGCTGAATGTTTCACGAATCAATTCATTCGTCAACTCGGTATCCAATACATACTTGGAGTGCTTCTTTTCAGTTTTGATGAACTTGCGTGAATCAAACCATTCGGCTCCTGTCAACTCTGCAACGATAATGGATGATAAACGCTCGCCATAGCTGACAATCGTATCGGAGGTCTTTTGCGAAAGGTCCTTTATCAGATAAATGCCCTGGAAAATATCTTTCAGTTCATTGAGCAATTCACCGATCTGGCGTTGCAGTTCCACTTGCCCCTCACCAGCAGGAATCACTTCTTTAATCATTTCCACATGGCGGTAAACAATTTCGCGAAACTCATTTTCGTAAGCAGCATCACCGGCAGCCGCCATTTTCGACGTGTTTATCAGCTTGTCTGTGATGCCCCCCAGCGCGGAAACCACCACAATTACCGGTTCTTCTACTGCTTCTACAATTCTCTTTACGCTCAAAATACTGTTCGCGGAACCTACGGACGTTCCGCCGAATTTTATTACTTTCATATCCTTTATTACTATTGATAAGGTTGATACAATGTGTCGGAAACAGGACGTATATACCTGTATTGACTTGAATTAAATAAGAAAAACTGCTGAAAAATAGTGTAACACGTAGAAACACAAATACTATCCATTAACCCCTAAGGGTCATGGTCATGCACATGGATGTGACTGTATGTTGATAGTACTTGTTCATACTCTCTGTTTCTTTCATTATTGATAAGTGTCGCAAAAGTAATAATAAAAACATTCAATCTATCACATTTTGTGGTTTTTTTGTAATAAAAATATAGAAAGGCCTCAAAAGAGGCAGAAATATGCAAAAGAGCGAAGTGTCATTTTCACACATAACCATACAATATTCCACTATCAGCGGCACAGTTTTATAACATTTTGATATTAAATCCAAGATATATCATTATATTTGCACTAAATTATCGTAAGAGAATGCATATGAGTCCAAATATAACTTCCATTTTGCTAATCTATACCGGTGGAACCATCGGAATGATAGAAAACCCCGAAACGGGTGCTTTAGAGAATTTCAATCTCGAGCAGCTGAAAAAACACGTACCGGAGCTGCAAAATTTCACATTCCATATCGATACTTACCAGTTCGATCCTCCGATGGACTCTTCGGATATGGACCCGGAAGCTTGGCGCAAACTGGTACATATCATTAGTGACCATTACGATAGATACACAGGTTTTGTAATTCTGCACGGCACGGATACGATGGCATATACCGCATCTGCCCTTAGCTTTATGTTAGAAGGGTTGAGCAAACCTGTCATCCTCACCGGCTCACAACTCCCTATCGGAGTACTCCGCACGGACGGAAAAGAAAACCTTCTTACCAGTCTTGAAATAGCCAGTGCACGTGATGCAAAAGGCAATCCGCTTGTACCCGAAGTCTGCATCTTTTTTGAGAATCACCTGATGCGCGGCAATCGTACCATCAAGATGAATGCAGAGAACTTCAATGCATTCCGTTCATTCAACTATCCCGTATTGGCAGAAGCAGGTATTCATATTAAATATAATAATGTGCAAATCCGCTTTAAGGAAGTTGAACGGGAACTGAAGCCACATTATCTATTAGATACCAATGTTGCTGTCCTAAAACTCTTTCCGGGTATTCAGGAGAATGTAGTATCAAGTATATTGAGCATTGAGGGATTGAAAGCTGTCGTGCTCGAAACTTACGGTTCGGGAAATGCTCCCCGGAAGGAATGGTTCATACGTCGGCTTTGTCAGGCCAGCGAACGTGGAATTGTGATTGTCAACGTGACGCAATGCAGCGCAGGAATGGTAGAGATGGAACGTTATGAAACGGGCTATCAGCTAATGCAGGCGGGAGTAGTTTGCGGATATGATAGTACAACGGAGTCTGCCGTTACTAAACTGATGTTTCTACTGGGCCACGGTTATACGCCTGATGAGGTACGAAAAAGAATGCGTACTCCGATGGCAGGAGAAATTACCACCTAAATACGCCTCATAATCAGTTTGTCTAAATAACACATAAGGGTCGCCTATCAGTATTCCTGATAAGCGTCCCTTATACTACAATGTATCAATTCAAGTACTATTATCCCTCCGTCAATTTATATTCTATAACTGTTATTGAATACTTCTTCAAAGTTATATCTTTATCTTTCACATCTCTTTGTTGCCACACAGGAGCCAAATCCTTATCATCCTTACCGAAATATTCCCAACATTGAACTACTTTAGCATCAACCTTACCGGGAATAACAATATTCACACTCTCTTCCCTGTCGCCTTTATTAATAAGGTACACAAACAATTGATCCTTTTGTGGAGAATAACTCGCATAAGATATAATATACCCTTTTGATTCGGACTTTATCATTTTATCGCCCATAAACTTATTCCAAATCAGCAATGAATACCCTGTAGGATTGATATTCCCATTTGAATCAATAGCGTCGTGATCTGTCTGAGGCAGTTTTTCATTTCCCGGCCAACGGGTATTCCAAAAACATGAAAACTCTATCTGTGGCTCCAACAACAATTGCCCCGTCATATCAAAATTAACAATAGCATGCCCCATATCATTAGTTCCTTGCCAGAGTTTTGCCCAATCAATCGTTCCATATTCGGCTACTATCAATTTCCATTTAGCAAGTTGTTCCGGCGTAGCATATTTATTCATGGCATTAAGAGCGGTTTGTGCAGGCCATATTAGGCATCGGGTCGTATCTTTATAACTTTCATATCCTGAGTTAAAATCAAACACCCCATAATTACTTACACATAAACGGTCGATATAATCTCCGGCTTTAGTGATAACTGTTTTAAAGAACTCATCACTATCTCCATTAGGTACGATAAGAATGGAAGGATCCACTGTCTTCATTGCCTTCGAAAAGTCTATTACATCCTGAGCATATATCTCTGCCGTAGAATTCTCATTGTTCTTATTCCAGCTTTCGTTTCCTATCATCCAGTAGCGAACATTATATTTCTTCTTGATATTAGCGTACCTCACCCACTCTACAGCATGATTCAGCAGTTCCTGACGAGTTGAAACTCTTTCACCTTCCGCTATCTTATCCAGATAACGATCTGCCGCAACTACCAATACGGGTTCCGCTCCTACTTCCCGGCAGATATGTATAAATTCATCAAAATCCAATGGATCATAAACAAAGTTCCCATCTTTAAACATACCGGGATAATTATCCAGACCGGCAGTTCTGCACAGCGTAGGATGTGATGTTTCATAAGGAGATACGCTAAAGAAATAAAAATCAGACTTCTCACCTCCCGGATACCGAAGATATTTGGTCCCCAATTTCTTTACCGCTCCTGCAACATTCGTTTCAGCCTCCGGGAAACGACCTCCATCCATTAGAAAATTCAAATTAACACCCACCGGATGATTGGAAACATCACTTATGATGCTATCCGGAAAAACCGTGATAGGCAAAACATTACTCACCTTTTGTCCACAACTGTTCAATAAGCATGCAGTACCGGCCAAAATCATTAATAAAATCTTTCTCATAACACTTCTACTCCGTTTTAGTGACGTCATATCTTTCAGGTAGCATACCAGACAGAATCTCTTTTAGCCGAAGTATGTCTATCTTTTCAGGAAGAATATATTCCATTTTCTCATATCTCGCTTTCGTATCTTCAGATACCCGAGGTTGAGATATTCTTTGTCGTTCAGCAGCTTCCGACCAATAACAATTACCTTTATAAATCGCCATATTTTTCGTCTCATCACCTTGCAGGTGTTTTATCCCCTCATTAGTCAGAACAAATACATTATCCGAGAATTCCAATCCGGAAGAAAATCCGGTATTAAATGAAATAGAATGTCCCTGATTACTGATAATCAAATTATCATGCACCTTGGTATTACATAAGGGGAGCTCTTTATTATACGGATCACACCATACGTAAATACCTGCATGAGAATTTTTAATCCCATCATTTACACTCACATTATACCGTATTATATTATTATTCCATTCAGTTGCACCGGCAAACTGAAACAAGCCATACCCGGCACCTTCATTATTCATAGCCAGATTGTATTGCATTAATGAATTGGTTATTCCACCGTCAAAGTCAAATCCTCCTCCATCCAAGCCTGTGGGAGAAGTCTTATTGTTGTGAGAGAAACAATATTGAATAGTCAGCCTGTCAGATTCATATCCCCAGATACCTACCGGTCCATTTCCGGATCTCGGCATATCCCATCCGTTATTCATTGCCTCACAATACTCTATCATCGCACAGGTTGCATGTCCCACCAATATTCCACTTCCACTATGATTATCAGAAACAGTAGGATTACCCGCATTATTTTCTGCAACACAATAACCGATATAGATATTCCGTACAGATTTGGTATTCCACTCACCGGTCACTTCAATTCCATTCGAACCATTATCATGCACATACGAATGTGTTATTCGAACATCGCCACCGCCATTAACACCTATACCGTTCACTTGAAAACCATAAGCTTCCACTTCTTCGATTTCGATAAATCTGGAATTTATAACTTCAATACCTGTTCCTGTATTCCCGTTTTTACGCCCGGAGCCTTTCACCACTACATTCTTCACATGAATATTCTCGCAGTCATCTATAACAACAGCAGAAGTATGAGCAGAATAAATTTGTGAGATTCCTGCCCCATAAGAAGTGATAATAAGCGGATTATCCGGTGTGCCCTTCACTCCCTTAAGATGAATGTTTCCATTCAATATCTGATTACCTGCCAAATGAATACAATCCCCCGGCAGAAACTTAACATCTTCCAGAGCATCCAGACTCTTAAATGGGAACTCCATGCTACCGTTCGCAACTTTTCCACCACTGAAAGAATCCACATAGAAATTCCGTGTATTGCCGGCCCAGCCAACCATACTGACACATAACAATATTGGCAATAATAATCTATGCATAAACACAATCTTTAATAAGCCATACTAATCTATATTAATTGGCACCGATAACGTCAAGTACTTTCAACTCTTTCCCATTAATAGGTATAGTTTTATCCTTCAAAAAATCAAGAAGAATATCCCAGTTCTTATCTTCCGCATTATACCAAAGTGATTTATTGAAAATTCCTTCCTGCTTTTCAAATCCGGCAGCAGGAATTTGCAGACTTCCTACAAATTTATTTCCTGAATATTTATTATCAGCGGACTTCTCTTCTTTTACAGCCACAGTCATTTCAGGAGCATAGATATAATTATTCTCAAATACATCGCCTTTCCCATAAGATGAATCGTGCTCTGTAAAGTGGAAAAGTGTGCGGTCTATCTGAGGTTCCGGTTTAGGGAACAGATAAAACAGGTTATTCTCAACCAATGTATTTTGTGTATATCCGGTAAAATGCATGACAGGACTAAAATAAGTATCCTTATGACTGGCACTTGTCAGATAATTACGTAGCCCATCGTTTATGCTTACATTATAGCGCACCTTGGTTTCAATATTCCCATTCACACACCAATCTTCCGGCCAGCCGTTTGTACCAATTACCAACATAAAGCCGCCATCATTATTATAACTCAGATTATACTGGAATACCGAATTCCGACATCCCCAGTCCGAATCATAAGCATACCCGTCTACAATAGATTTATGATCACTTACGACATTAAACTGTACCAATGTATTATCACTGCACCAAGGCCATATTCCATCGCAAGCTTCGGATTCGGGTAACGTTTTCGGGCAATTCTTCATCACGTTATACTCTATCAATCCACCATCGCAACCAGCCAGTACAATACCGTCACCCGGCACTCCATCCAATACATTCCTCCTGATGACCACTCCCAAATTAGGATTCCATTGTTTCCTGATCCAGTAACCCTTAAACTTAATTCCATCCCTTTGGCAGTCTTTCAGATAGCAATTCTCAATAGTCATTCCAACAAATCGATTCAGAATACTGTCATTATCCCGGCCATTCTGAATACAAATTCCGATACCGCCACCTTTCTCTATCACCGTACTTCCATATACATCATGCACATACAAGTCATCAATGACCATATTATGTGATTCTCCAAACTTATCCAATTCAATCCATAGCCCCAGCAAACCGGCTTTCGGGGCATCACCTCTATTAGAAATCTCCAGATCACGTATTACCAGATTTTCCGAATTAAAGATATGTACAGCAGCCGTATCCACACCATTTCCTTTCACATGTGGCTTTGCCATTCCGCCATATTTTCCCAATACAACGGGATTATTTTCTTCTCCACGACACGAAAGAAAGAGCTTTTCCGTAAATACAGTACCAGATTTCAATAAAACACTATCTCCTCCTTTCAACGTTAATTCCTTAAGCTTAGCCAAAGATTTGAAAGGGGTTTGAACAGACGTTCCACTATTGGCATCATTACCATTTGCAGAGTCAAAATAGTAATTCGTATGGGTCACTTGTGAAGAACAGGAAGCCAATAATACAACCAAGCCTCCACAAAGCATTTTCATTCTATTTTTCATATTCATTCTATTTTTCATTTTTGAACTTCAGTTCTCCGTATGACAGTTTGCCAATTCGCAGTCCTCAAATTCTTGTTTTAGTTCATTACTCTATCTTTTGTAAACATTCAAAATCAAATTCAATCTTTTTCACATCAGCCTGCTCATCAGTTCCGTTTGCCGGTAAGTCAAAAAAGATTTTCTCGTCTTTATCCAGTTTATAAATCACAAGCGTCAACTCTTTCCCCTCTACAGAATGTTCCTGTCGGTTCAAACCTACTGTCCAGGTGGCATGACTGTTATAATCATCATCTGAAAGCATATATCCGTTATAGATTTCCGCCTTATCACCGGAATAGTTGATACGCATATAGATGTTATTCAAATTCTCCAATGCATCTGTCGGCACTTGTATCCTCCACTCTTTGAATGTATTATAAGCAATACCTTCGGCATATCCCGGTTTATCTACTACCACCGGAGCCACCGGTTGCGGAAACACCCGTGTGAGTGAAGGGTTGGAATAATAGTCCGTCGTCAACCAGGAAGAGTCAGTACTAAATTCAATCCTGTCATAATTATAGTATTCCACAATGACACGTGCAGCAAATTGCTTCTTCCCCTCAACAAATGGAAAACTTGCAAACAACAGATTCACACCTTTTCTGGCATATCCTGTAAGGTCTATTTCATTTAACTGGTTTGGTTTTACTTCCTGATTTACCCAAGTATCATTCAGATTGAGTATACATTTCGACTCCGGATACATAAACAAAGTGACTTTCTTAATCTCTGAAGGATTATCCAGATTGAATTCCTTAAAGAAGAAACGACGATAACGCTGCTGATAAAGTTCAATCCCATGAAAGTTTGCTGTTTCCAACCATTTAGCCTCTTCCAGGATGCCCTTAGACTGAATACGAATATCCATTTGCGGCTGATTGAAAATAACCGTTTTCTGTTCAAATCCCGGATTCATACCCGTTTTCAACTTATAATAAGCAGCCTTCTTATCAGTAGAGAAAATATAAACATCTCCAAGTGAACTGTATAAATCCGCATCAGAAATATAGCATACTTTCTTCCCATCTTGTTCCAATAACCAACAGTTATCAGCCTCTTTTTCAGTCAGAATGACAACACACTTTTCTTCTCCATTCTGCAATTGTATTTTAAGCACACAATCTTTTCCCGGATTAAGTCCGCTAACAACCCAACTATCACTTTCTTCCTTTATCTTAGCCCGGTTTACCTCCACTCCTTTCACAGTCGATTTATCAAAAGATAACTCCACTGGAATTTGTCTGTTCTGGAAAAACAGATAGCAATTATCAACACTTCCCATCAATTGTGCCGTGGCATAATTCAGGCGCATAGCGCCAAGTTCCACATTCAAGGGCCAGATAAAGACCGTACTATCCTGCATTTCAATACCTTTCTGAGGAAAACGAAGCGTTTTATCTTTCAGTTTCACCTCAAACTTCACACTCTTCTGTATCTTCTTCGGATGATAACGGGAATAATTGATTCCAAACATATAGCCGGTTTCATTATTAGAGCGTACAGCCACCTGTAACCCATCTTCTTCCCACTTCGGGATAACAGGCATCATGGGAACCAGGTCTTTTTCATACTCATTGACAAAGTAATGCAGCTTTTTCACCTTCTTATAAGATTCCGCTATTTCTCCTGATTCGCGGATAGCAGCCTGAAAATCATAAGATTTCACCGGTAAGCGGCTCCAATACCCAGTTTTCAATTGCTCTTCCTCAGTAGACCATAGTTTACCCGTAAACTGAGTGGCACCGGCAAAAATATAATATCCCAGCAGGTTAGACCCTGAACCAAGTTTGGCTATCATCATACCCAACCCGTCTAAAGGATCGATGCTGAGTCGCCTGTGATAGGTATTTTGTACACCCACTCCCATTTCACAAGTAAAGAAGGGATATTCTTCATACGTCATATACACATCTTGCCGCTTTATCTGATCGTTACCTATATTCTCATTATCACGGAACGAATCGAACAGGAAGTTGCCCGGCTGGTATTCTTTTCCCACATGTTCCACCCATGGAGCATCTGCATATCCTCCCCATAAAGGAATTACCTCAAAAGGAGGAACAGAACCGTCTCCCCAGCCCGTAACTGTATACATCGGGACATCAATGCCATTTTCCAGAGCCGTATCTTTCAGCCATTGGATATGTGGTTCACCCTCCTTTCCATACCAATATTCATTTTCCAACTGGATGCCTATGATATTCCCGCCATCTTTATAGTAAAGCCCTTTCAACTGGTTAGCTATTTGGGCAAAATAACGTTTTACATAATTCTGATAAACCACATCATTTGAGCGGTCTTTCAGATATCTTTTTTGTAAGATCCAGTCGGGTGTCCCGCCATTACGCGCTTCTCCATGCGACCAGGGTCCCAGTCTCGGAACTACAAACAATCCATGCTTCCGGCATAACTTAATAAAGCTGCGCAAATCCTTCTCATTCTCCCACTCAAACTGACCTTCTATCTCTTCGTGATGATTCCAGAACAAATAAGTAGAGATAATATTGATACCGCAAGCTTTCATTTTCAAGATACGGTCTTCCCACAAATCCTTACGGATACGCGAGAAATGCAACTCTCCCATAACGGGTAAGATTGGCTTCCCGCCCATAGTCATATATAGACTATTAACTTCTATTGCTTTCTCCTTAGGCCCCGGATTTCCCATCTTCAGATGACCGCACGAAGGTGTCTCCATGACGTCCGAAGCATCCAGCCTATAAACTTTCTGTGCTGATAAGTTCGTAAACAGGCAAAAACCGATAAATAAACAGGCTATTTTTTTCATTTGTATTCTATCATTAGGTTAATAAACCGCTTCCATTGTCTGAGTGCTCCACTGATCCGCCCAGCGAATAAGTGTTCTGTCTCCATCGAACTCAATCGGCAACCAGACATACCGTGAATTTATTAAATCCGTTTTATTCCACCTGTCAAACATAGCGATAAATTGATCCTGCATCCCTTCAATGGGGAGTACGTAGGTACTTTGGGCATAAAATGTCTTATCGGCATCACGCCCTAGACAGGGGTTATCTTTCAGTTCCCAAACTCCCATCATTGAATCGGATACGGCCCATTTGGCTTTATTCGGATCCCAACCGGTGCAACCGGATGAGAGCATATAATAATAACCGTTTCGTTTAAAGACCGCAGGAGCTTCCCGGGATTGTCCGATAAATCTCCGGACATAAGTTCCTGAAGGTTTTGTATAATCATCAGTCAGCAAACTGATATATAAGGTACTGTTCCATTCTGACGAGCAGATATGATAAGCCTTTCCATCATCATCCTTGAAGATAGTCTGATCACGGCTATCTGCCCCATTCGGTTTAAAAGACCCCAAATAAGTGAAAGTTCCTGTCGGCGAGTCGCAGACCGCTACCCCGGCATGTGCCTTTTCATAATCAGGGCTTTCAATATGCATCCACATCACAAACTTACCGGTTTTCTCATTATAGATAACCTTCGGACGCTCTATCACTTGCGAAGGGTGAAGATCTGAAGTCGGATCATCATCTACCGTAGGCAGAACCTTACCCTCAAATTTCCAGTCTGTCAGATTCTTAGATGAATAGCAAGCCACCCCCCCGGCTTCAGCCCGCCAGCACTCCCAGGTTTTAACCCAGTCCAGGCGATAGGTGGAATCACCTTTAAATTCACCATACCAATAATAAGTACCTTCATGGTAGAGAATACCTCCTCCATGTGCATTTATCGGATTTCCATCCATATCTTTCCAGATACTGCCGGGAGTCACGATATCTTTTCCCTCTTGCTTAGCCGACATCCGATCCACCGTTCTGATTGTAATCGATGCTCCTTTCATCCCCTCTGCTGAAACATTCAAGGTTATCTCACCCACATTTCCATCCGGTTGCAATATAGCCATTGCTTTACCTTTAAAAGTTTTAGGTGATAAGGAGCGGAAACTTTCCATATCTGTAGGACATGCATTTCCTGATCCCCTGATAATACCATTCCCCACAACACTTAAAGTCACTTTCATATCAGCATCAGGTACTACCCTGCCTTCTTTATCAATCAATTCAACAGTAACATAAGCCAGATCGTCCCTATCCGCTTTAATCACCTTGCGGTCTGCGATTAAACGTATCTGTACCGGAGCACCTGTGGTTCTTAAAATAGCGCATGAAGATTCACTGCTGTCATAGGTAGCCACTGCTTTCAATTCACCCGGCTGATAGTTGACCATGAACGTAGCCGTATAGTCTTTCTTTGAAACTTCTTGCTCACCCAGCAATTCATTATTAAGATAGAGCCTTACCTTAGGTGCACGACTATAAACATTTACTTTTACCGGTTTGCCTTCCAGCCCTTTCCAGTTCCAGCTAAGAGATTCGTTCTTCCACCCCCAATAGCTCACATCTTCTGTTTTCCCGACAGCCGGCAAAGGCTGTACAGCCATTGTTATTTCCCTTTCCTTCCAGATAATATCCCGGTAATAGGACTGTGGTTTCTTCTCTCCACACCAGGCGTTATACCAGGGCCAACCCATAAACTGTGGATTCTTCTCGCCTTTGCTCAGTTCCAGTGTATGCCCTATTCCCGCTTCACCCAGATAATCAAGGGCAGTCCATACAAAATCACCAATGATATACGGATGTTTTTCCACCAGGTTCCAGTTTACAGCCGCTTCCTGCGCAACAGTCTCACTACCATATATGATACGTAAGGGATCTTTCTGATGATCATTTTCATATTCGTACCACATATAATTGTATCCTGCCACATCCAGATGTTGCATGGCTTTTGAAGCATCTTCCTTCCACTTCAGCTGCGGATTATCCCAATAATCGTTGATAGCAGCAGTTACCGGACGTGAAGGATCCAATTTCTTCACTATATTCCTTAATCTTTCAGCAATCTCTATACCGGCATCATCCGAACGTTCCTGAATTTCATTTCCGATACTCCACATGATGACAGACGGATGATTCCGGTCTCTCAGCACCATTGCCGAAATATCTTTTTCGTTCCATTCATCGAAGAAACGATGATAGTCTTGAGGATTCTTTTCTTTTTGCCAATGATCAAAAGCCTCATCAATCACCAACATACCTTGTTCATCGCAAGCTCGGAGAAAAGCTTCTGCCGGAGGATTATGGGCACATCTGACTGCATTATATCCATTTGCCTTCAACAATTCTATTTTACGCGCCTCCGCCCTATCCAACGAAGCCGCCCCCAACAAACCATTATCATGGTGTACACAGCCACCTTTCAGTTTCAGAGGCAAATTATTCAACTTAAATCCTTCCTTCGCACTGAAGGATATAGTACGGATGCCAAAAGGAACAGATATTTGATCCAACACTTCATGCCCGGAACGAATTAAAATTTTCGCTTCATACAAATGCGGAGTATCAACCGACCATAGCTTTGCCTGTTTCACCGGCAAAGAGAAAGCAACTGTCTGCTTACCAGCTGCGTCAACACTCACTGTCTGCTCTTTCATTCCTACCTCTTCACCATCAGGAGAAATAATCGTAACCATCATATTTACTCCTGCCTTCTCCGCCTTTTCATTAAGCACATCCGCCTCTATAGCCAATGTAGCCTCATCACCAGCCATCTTTGCAGTACGTACGGCAACCGCCCATTCATCCAAATGGACAGAATCGGTCTTTATGAACCATACATGCCGGTAGATACCTGAACCGGCATACCAACGGGAATTTTTCCCCTCATTCGTAACCTTCACCGCAATGGTGTTCACTTCACCTG
>OHLH01001165.1_pt1 | contig 14175 bp, 17 predicted proteins | sample 1569061 | NCBI WGS metagenome assembly OHLH01 (sample SAMEA3879603, study PRJEB24766) | human gut metagenome | biome: human-associated habitat; feature: feces | place: USA | collected 1985/1987
TAAGGTAGCCCTAAGGATAAGTGAGTTGCGCTCTGAAATGCAACGCCGGTCAGATATTACAAAAGATGAAGCAGTCGGGATTTTGGCAGATATTGCAAGGGCGAATATCGTTGATGCTCTTGAAATCAAGTCTAATGAGATGTTTACTACTATAGTGGTAAAGGATGTATCTGCCTTGCCTATTGGCGTTCAAAGAGCCATCCTTTCCGTAAAGAGTACAGATAAAGGTTATGAACTAAAACTATATAATAAGATTGATGCAATAGAGAAGTTGTCGAAATTGTTGGGTTGGGATGCATCTGAACAGAAAGATATTATAGGGGAAGGCAAAAATGATTCTATAACAATTCAGATAATAGATAAAAGGGGGGATGTTGTAGATGCTGATACAAACTACTAAAATATATGCTACTGTTGATAGTGCGATAAAATCTGGATATAAGGTTGTATCTGCGCAAGGAAGTTCAAGAAGTTCTAAGACGTATAATATATTGATATATCTTTTAGTATATATACTTCAGCATCCCAAGACCTCTCTTTCTGTTGTGCGCAAGACGCTGCCATCGTTAAAGGGGTCTGTATTCCGAGATTTTAAGGAGATAATGCAAGATAAATTCCGAATGTGGGATAACCGTTGCATGAATAAATCTGATATGGTATACACGTTTCCTAATGGTTCGTTCTGTGAATTTTTCTCAACCGACGATGAGCAAAAGATACGAGGAAGAAAGCGTAATATTCTGTATTGTAATGAAGGCAATGAAATATCCTTCCTCGAATGGCAGCAACTGGTGATGCGTACTACTGATTTTTCAGTTATAGATTATAATCCATCTTTTTCAGACGAGCATTGGCTATGTGAATTGAATAAAGATTCGCGGACTTTTCATTTCATCTCTACTTATAAGGATAATCCTTTTTTGGAGCAAACTATTATAGACGAGATAGAATCTCTTCAGTATAAGAACAAAGTATTATGGGCCGTGTACGGCTTGGGATTGCAAGCTATGGCAGAAGGACTTGTGTTTCCGGATTTTGAAATTGTGGATGAATTTCCTACTTACGCTAAACATGTTGGAGCTGGATTGGACTTTGGGTATAGCGCTGACCCTACGGCGGTGGTAAGATGTGGTATAGTAGATAATTGCATGTATCTTGATGAATTGTGTTATCAAACCCACATGCTGACAAGTGAAATAATAGATGTGTTGAAGCCATTAGGTTTATTCGTATATGCAGATAGTGCAGACCCAAGACTTATTCAAGAAATATCCAATGCCGGTATTGTGATTTATCCAGCGGATAAATATAAAGGCTCAGTTATGGGCGGCCTGTTTAAGATGATGGAATATAAACTTTGTGTGACTAAACATTCTGTCAATCTCATTAAAGAACTGAAAAATTATGTATATGAACAAAATAAAGACGGTAAGTTTATAAATGCGCCTATTGATGCCTATAACCATCTGGTTGACGCTGCCCGTTATTGGACGATTGGTAAGATAATGGGAAAGGTTTTGATTCCCAAGCAATATGATAAAGAAGATTTAGGACTATATTAAAATTGATGATATGAGTTTTATAGAAGCAATATTCAATGTTATCCGTAACAAGACCCTAAACGCTGTAGGGGTTGAACGAGATTTGATGAAACTTATTCAAAATAAAGATATTTCCCGCGTACAATCTGTTATGCAAAATCGAGATATATGTGTATCTGATGCTATAAAGGAATATAATCCGGAAACCCATGATGTAATGAAACGCCCTGATAAGCCGAGAAAGAACAGACAGCCCTATAAAGTTGAAAAACTTCCCCGACGTAGACAAGTGTACATAAATGAGGTGGAGTTGTTCTTTTTGTTGGGAAATCCTATATCATGGAAGCCTTCTTTGGACATAGAGGGTAAGGATGAAGCTTTTGGTGCTTATATGCAGTTTTTAAAAGATACAAGATTTAATACTACCATGCGGCAAGCTAAAAGATTGGCGGGGGCTGAAACCGAAAGTGCTAAAGTGTATCATATTTATAATGATGGTGGAAAGCCCGCCGTAAAGGTGCTCGTTATATCCAAATCAAAAGGTTATACCCTGAGACCTTTGTTTGACCAATATGAAAACATGATAGCTTTTGGTTATGGTTACTTTTTAAAAGAGGGAGATAGAACAATAGAACATTTTGATATACAAACTCCAAATTTTATATATCGATGCAAGCGGGCTAATATCGGATGGGATGTAACCCCGGTTGAAAATCCTACAGGCAAAATTAATGTAATTTATTATCGCCAAGATAAAGCGTGGGCAGGCACTGAAAGAAGATGCGATCGGGAAGAAATGATTGATTCCAAAGCTGCTGATACCAATAACTATTTTGCTGACCCTAAGATAAAGGCCACTACAGATGTTATTAAATCTTTGGCTGACCCTGATACTGTAGGTCAGGTTATCCAACTGACAAATAAGGAAAATAGTCTGATTGATTATATGACCCCACCTGAATACTCTTCCATGAAAGAGAGTGAAAAGATAGATTTGAATTCTTCAATTCTTTTCGATTCATTTACTCCTGATTTTTCTTTTGAAAACATGAAGGGGTCGGGTACTTTGTCGGGAGAAGCATTGAAACGGGCTATGATATTGGGATTCATTAAGAGGGATAATTTAAAGGAAATATATGATATATTGGTTGACAGAGAAAAGAATCTTATTCTTGCCATTATGATGAATGTAACCCATATTCATCTTAGAAAAAAGATAGAAAAATTGAGTATCGAACATGAATTTGCTGAGCCGTTTAATGAGGATGTTCAAGGAAAGTGGGCAGCAGTGGGAAAGGCTTATCAAGATGGTATTATTTCACTTGAACAAGCGGTTAATATGCTTGCGATTGCCGATAACCGGCAGGAAGAAATTAAACGAATATTGGATGAACGTCAAGTTATGAATAGAGAAAAAGGGGAATAATATCCCCTTTTTTTATAAAATAACAAACCTTTTGCCAATTGTTTGTTTTGGAGCCTTTATAAATTTCCTCTATCTATTACTAATCTCTACTTTTATCCTGAATTTAAAATAATTAAGTATGAAAGAAAAAATATTTAATCAGCTTAAACAGGATTTCTCAAAACTGGGTTTGTCTGATGAAATTCTTCAATCGGTAGCATCCTCGCTTGATGCTATGGGGTTAATAACCGATGATAATCTTGCAACTATAATTAAGGGGCAGGAATCAATGCTGAAATCTTACCAAAGTAACTTTGATAGGCTGCGTACGGAAGGCGCTACCTACAAGAAGGAATTGGAAGATTTGAAAGCAAAGGGTAGTGGGGGCAACCAACAGCAACCTGCTAACGAGGAGCCAGAGTGGTTTACAAGGTACAAACAAGAGCAGGAAAGAATTAGCGAGCTCATGACTGAAAATCAAAATGCGAAAGCAGAGCAGGCACGTACCGCAAGAAACAATCTGATTCTTTTAAAAGCAAAAGAACTCAAAATCTCAAAGGAGAGAATAGAAGAAGGTTTTGCTATCTCTGACGATATGGATGAGGCGGCGATTACAAACTATCTTTCTAAAGTGAGACAAAATGAGGTCGCAAAAGGCTTGGAGGATAAAGGTTCGGCATTCTCCTTGTCTACGCCAGAAGACCAGGGCAAAGAACTGGCTAAAGAATGGGCGGAAAGTTTGCCGGACGCTAATTAAAACTAAAGTTATGGCTATTGTATTTGAAAAAGGAAAAGTAAAAGGGAACTTCCCCGTTTTTTGGCGGGGCGAGTGTAAAACGCTTCCCGGTGATTTTAGAATCAAGCAAACCTTTCCTGAGGGAACGTTGATTCGCAAAGGAACCCCTATTGCATTAGATTTCTCGAAAATGGAATGTGCGGTTTGTAAAGCTGTGAAGATAATAGCTGGTGGGACAACTGCTGCTCCTCGAGTTGAAAAGGGAAGTCTTGTGCAAATTGGAGATGAACTTACAATCGGAGAGAATAAACAAGAAATTACTGCTATTGATAATTCCAACTCCGATTACGACGTATTGACCCTTGCTGCCGCTTTAACCGGAGCCACTAAGGATGCTTTTGCAGTTGTCGCTGGTAGTGAACCAAACGCTGTGGTAGAGACGGATTACGAGTATAAAACCAATATGAGTTTTCAGACCGTTTCAGCGGGTTATGATGTGATTATTCTTAAAGATGTTGCTTATCCCATGCCGGATGAATGGTTGCTCGGCGGATGGTGTATGAAGAATAATCCAAGTATTAAATATGTAAGACAATAAGTTATGGCAGGATTATTTTATAGTTCTATTTTTGGCGAGCTTACAAAACAAGTGCAAGTTCGTATTGACACGGCGTCAGAGTTACGTAAGAGACTTTTCGACCAAAATATCTATGAAAGATATTTAGATTGGGACACTCCTACGATTGGGTTGAACTTTGAAGAATTGATTGGGCAGTACAATTTGAGTGTGGCTGCTGCGACTTTAGATTCTAAGGGGAAAGAGCCTATTATGGGAACGGACGGCTTGGAAACATTAAAGCAAAAAGTGCTGACCCATCAGATGAGTTATCCTATGCCGATTGAAGAATACAGAAAAGTCCTTCAAATACTTGATTCTCGTATGCTGACGGATGAGCAGAAAACGCAACAACTCATTAATCTGATGTGGAAAAATGTCAGAAAAGTTGTAAATTCTGTTCAGTCTAAACTGGATATTATATTCTTGGGCGCCTTGTCTAACAAAGGAGTTTTTACATTTGATGAGAAAAACAATCCAGAGGGTGGCGTCCGTGGCGTTATAGACCACAAAATGCCTGCTGAGAATATAGCATCGGTAACTTTGAATTGGAATGACGATAATCAAAACAATGTGGACTGTTTTGAGGACATTCAAATGATATTGGACGCCTCTCAAGAGAAGGTGACATTTGATAAAATTCTTCTCTCTCCCAAACGCTTGTCATATATTCTTAGAAATAAGAAGATGAAACAGGTTGTTTTTGGTACAGATAAATCTTCTACTCCGCTGTTGATGTCAAATATGAACGAGTTCATGCGTCAGAATGGCTTTCCTATCTTTGAATCCATCAGACGTACCACCCGGATTCAAAACAACGGAACATTAAGTGAGTATTCCCCCTGGAATGACAAGAACTTGGTATTTGTCCCAGCTGGAAAGTTAGGGGTTATCAAAAATGCCTATGCAGACAATGAATTGAGACAAGAACCTGGTGTAACCTATTCCAATTATGGAAGAATTCGAATTTCCCAGTGGGGTAAGGGTGAAACGGACAATTCCAATGGAGTTGAGTTCACAAAGGCGCAGTCGTTGTCACTACCTATCATTACTGAGATTAACGGTATCTATTCATTGACAGTAGAAGCATAATGACAATTGCAGGCTACATAAAGCAGAGATTTTCCTACATCGGTGAGATGTCCGATGTAGGAGCTTCTGATTTTGCATTAGATTTTGGGTTTAATGCAGATAAGGAAGCTTCTACTGAGGACAAAAAGTTGATAGGAACATTAATTGATGGTTTTATTGAGAAAAACATTCTCCATCCTACCTCGGTTGATGAAAGTGGATTTTCTGCATCCTGGAGCGTTGATTCAATTAAGACGCATATTAAACTTCTGTTGAAGAAATATGGCATAGACTTGAATGAGGAAACTGCTGTAATTGTCGGTCTGAGTGTGATTAAAGATGTATCTGATATATGGTAATGTATTTTTCTCCTCACATATTACAAGTATTAGCAGAAGAAGAACCTAAGTATGACTCTAACGGACAAGTTATTGTAAAGCCGGAAAATAATACGTGGGAAACTATAGGTGTTTGCCGGTGCGACGATGATAACACCCAAGAACTAAAGTCAGACAATGGAGATATGTATATGTCGCATTATCATATAGTCTATGAAGGTCGTGGCTTAAAAGAAGGTAGCAATATTCGCTGCTTGTTTGGAGAGACAGTGAAAGCGGAAGGTATCGCACGCAACCCTAAGAGCTGTAATTATTTTAATTATTCGGAGGTTTGGATATGATTACATCATCAGATGCCGGTATCATAGTATATAATGATTGCAAAGCTTTTGGTCTGCCTTTATATCGTAGCTGGTCTTTCCCTAAAAAGAAAGTAGATACGGAGCGTGTTGTTGTTCTTTCTAAGCGCCAAACATCTGATACCTATTGGAACAGAGGATTTATTGAAGTTAATTTCTGTGTTCCGGATTATAAGCAGAATGCCAATCTAAAAAGGCTTAACGAACTTGAACGTTTGGCTGTTGAGGCTTTGGATTCCGTAGGATATTACAAGGGTTCATGGTATCAGTATTCTGTTGAAAGTCATGGGATAGAGGAAGATACAGATTTAAATTGTCATTTTGTTAATGTGAAATTATTATTTGAAGTGTTAAACATAAATTGAAAAAATATGAAACCATTTATTGGAATTAAACAGATTTGGTACGGGCCGGTAATTACCGAAGCATTGACCGCCGCAAAACTGAAGACATGGTTGGCTACTGCTACCGAAGTGAAAAATTCCCACCAAGACACGTGGGGGTATACTCAAGATGACCCGACTATTACTGATTACATCAATGAACTTACAGGAAAGCCTTATTATCGTGATATGACAGACGAAGGAGCAAAAACTATTGCTTTCACGATGGGCGCCTATTCTTTTAAGGATAAAGTTGAACTTCAGGGTGGCAAGGTTATAAAAGAATCCGAAAAAGAGGTTGGTTGGGAAGCTCCTGAAACACCGGAACTTGTTTATAAGGCTGTAGTAGGACGTGTGAAAACAGGTAATTATGTTGTTTTTACCAACGCTGGTATTGTAGGAAAATCGAACATGGTAGAGAAAAATATCGGTTTGGGCGTTTCTGCTGTGGCAATGGATAACGAAGCGGAAGGTGTAGCTGATGAGTATTGGTTTGATGGAGATGCGGTTGATTCCGCTTCTGAGGCATCTATGGCTTCCTATTCAGGAGAAACTCTTTCTTCCAAAAGTAAGACTATCTAAGATGTAAAAAAGTTGAATATAGGGGTGTAAAAACGATTGCATCCCTATTTAATTATTCCTATATGAATGCTGCAAAAATAGTAAACAGTTCTATTATCGGTGCTGACTTTAAAACAATTGTCATTAATAATAAGTCGTATGTCATATCACCACCCACTATCCATAAGATTGCCGGTGCGGGATGTTATTTAGCGGAGTTTCCTGAATGTAATACGTTTCATGACGTACTTTCGTCATTGAAAGACATGGATAATGCGGCACATGCGTTATCTTGGTTTGTGAAAGGTGACGATAGCCTTTTTGAAGAACTAAGAAAGGGTACGTTTGATGAAATTGTACAAGGTTTGGAAGTTGCCTTATCTTTAATATCTGCTGAAAATTTTTACAAGCTGTCAGTTTTAGCGAAGAATGTGCGAAACCTGACAGCAAAACAGAAGTAGCAGGAAATTCCTGTCTTCTCGGACAAATTGCAACATTCATGGAAAATCTGCATTTGTCTTACAAAGAAGTGGTCTATGAAATACCATATCGAAATCTAATAATCATGCAAAAGGATAAACTTCATACAGTGTTCGGTGAGGTTCTGCAAGAGGTGTCTGAAGAAGAATTCTTTAAGAATAGGCAGCGTAAAATTCTTAAATAGGGTAATCACACAGAAAGGTTTGATTAGTGATTAAAAAGAAATGGTTATCTTTGCCCTAAAATAATCTTAGTATGGCACAAGAAAGTAAATACGCGTATGACGAAGATAGTGTTAAGGCAATCATGAATTGGGCAGAAACCGCACAATTGCCAAAGGAAGTAATATTATCGGAATCCGAACATATATACGATACATCTCTGTATATTCGAGCAAATATCAACGACATCAAGCAACACTATCCGGATGTATTTTATAATCCGGCAATTGATAGGCTGTACAGATTAAAGGAGTTCGTGGAAAAATGAACAAAGCCCCATTGAAAGATTGGGGCTTTATTTTTTACCATAGTGATACCTCATAGAGAGTACGTAGACTGTGATTATCTCATCATTGACTGAATAGATGATGCGATGCTCGGAATTTATTCTTCGAGACCAGCATCCTGCCAGTTCATATTTTAAAGGCTCAGGCTTGCCTATTCCTGTATATGGATGAGCTATAATGTCTTCAAGCAAGGCTGTTATTCTATTCATAATAGCCTTATTTCCCGACTTTTTCCAATATTCCCGGTCTTTTTCAGCCTGTTCAAGAAAGACTATTTCCATAATTCTTCAATTTTTACAGGCTTCCCTTTTCCCTTCTCGATTTCTTCTTTCCCCTTGCGTATAATATCCATCATTGCGGGGGATTTCATTATATACTCGGTCTCCTTAATGGAGTTGTATTCGTCCAGCGATATTACAACCACGCTTTCGCTACCTGAACGATGTACCAGCAACGGTTCACTGTCATTTATCACGCCATCAAGATAGTGCTTAAGGTTATTCCTTAGCTCTGAATAGTTAGCAGTTCTCATAATCTACTTGTTTTTATTGTTTAGTACAAATATAGGTACTTATTTTTGTACTTACAAGATTGTGGCTTATTTTTTCTTGTTGACAAGCAACATTTAGGCATAAAAAAGCCCCGAACTCACGAACGGGGCAAAATGCTTATTTCAAATATTGCAATTAATTACTCTTTATTATCCATTTCTATATTATAAATAACAGGGTCGTATTTATTAATCTTCCCCGTTCCGAGGTCAATCAAAAAGCCCGGCCAAAATAATATATTCCACAAAGATTTAGCATTAAACGAAGATTCTATAACGAAAGGTGTATCCTTAAAACCTTCTTTCTTTGCAATAATCGTTTTATCTGATAGTTTCTTCTTAATTTTTACTGTAGTAGAGCCACCCTCTTTTATTTCTGCTAATTTCACATTATTAGCCCCGTCATACAGTCTTGTGCCGTTCTCTCCCATAAAAGTGATAGATTGTTTAGAGCTTGAAAATATGCTCATACATGATGAAAACAAGAAAACAGAACATAATAAAATCAAAATCTTTTTCATAAAGCATGCGTTTTAGTTGATTAATGTGCGGCAAAGTTAAATGTTTAATTTTAATCAAACATTATATTATTTTTCTTTTATTGCAATCTTCTGCGTTGTTATAAAACATAAAAAGCCCCCAAATATGAAGAATGGGTTGGCAAGAGAAACATTAAAAGCGGTCTCTATATATTTAGGGGTTGCTTTTTCTATAAATAACAAACCTTTCCCTAATTGTTTGTTCTGCGTCCTTGATTTTTTAGGCAGAAATTGCGTATGGCGATACCTTTACAAGAAAATATAGGATATGAATATAAAAGTAGATACTTCCGGCTTAGATGAATTTATAGAAGAAATAGAGAACGAAGTCTCTACTGCCATGATTAATGCTGCTCATAGCGCTGTTGATACTCAAAAGACTGCTAACATAAGTAATAAAAAAACATATCAAAATCATACTTGGAATTTGCGGAATGCTCCAGGAGCTGTCGTCTTTCGGAATGGAAAAGTCGTCGATATGTATGTACCGGCCGACGGAGCACATGGCGAAGCTAAAGAGCAGACAGAAAACATGTTGATTTACGGCAGCCACCCCCAAAATGGTGTAGTATTTGCCGATGGAATGTATTATGCGAGCTTTGTAAGTGCAAAAGGTTTTGATGTTGACGATAGCGCACGAATTAAATTATCAGAAGAATTAAGTAAGGTGTTTATAAAAAATAATTGATTATGGCTGGATTAAAATTTAGCGCAGATATTGAACTGGATAAAATTGTTAAGTTACGTACCGAAATAAAGGGTCTTAAGGCTGATATGATGGCTTTGGCGGGTAAACCAAATAATGGAAATGCTATGAAAAGCCTCGAAAAGCAATTGAATAAGGCTACGAAAGAGCTTGACAAGTACATGAAGAAGTACGCATTGATGAAAAAGGCCTATGAGGAAATTTTAAAATCTGACAATACCGTTAAGGTAGTGCATGAAGAAACTCAGGCTTTACAATCTACAAATAAATGGATTGTCGCAAACACCCAGGCTGTGAAAGAGGCTGATACCGAAATAAAGAAATTGAAAGCAGATTTTGCAGCTCTCAATGATACAGAAAAGGTGGGTGATAAAGGATATAATATATTGCGTCAAGTCGAGCAACAAGTAGCCATACGAAAGAGGGAAGAAGAAGCTGTTCGAGCGAATATAAAAGCCCAGAAAGAACAAATCATACAGAATAATTCCGAAGAAGGGAGTATAACCCAATTGCGCAAACAATTATCCCTTATGCTTAATCTTTATGATAATATGGGAAGAATTAAGCGTTCTGGTAGCTCAGGCAAAGAACTTCTTGCTCAAATTAGGATTGTTCAAGCTGAATTAAACGAAGCTGAACAAGCATCCGGTCGTTTTCAAAGAAATGTTGGCAACTATTCTTCTGCATTTAATGGACTTGGCATGTCAATCCAACAGATAGCAAGAGAGCTTCCCGCCGCAACGATGGGCATCAATATGTTCTTTTTGGCAATCAGTAATAACCTTCCGATTTTCTTTGATGAAGTTCAAAAGGCAAGAAAAGAATATGCCGCATATATCGAAGAGCTAAAGAAGGGTAATACGGACGTTCAAAAGGTAGCCCCCGTTTGGAAACAGATAATTTCAGGTGTGGTTTCATGGAATACCGCTTTGGTTGTAGGTATAACTTTGCTCACTGCTTATGGGAAAGAGATATTCAATTATATTGGTGGATTAATTAGCACTAAAAAGGCTACGCTTGACTTATTGTCTGCGGAGCAAGAAATGGCTTTAGCACGTAGGGAAGCTATAAAGAGCTCTGCCAATGAGAGAGTTAAATTGGATATTTTGTATAAAGTAACCCAAGACCATACTCGTTCACTTAAAGAACGTAACGCAGCAGTTGAGGAATTGCAAAAAATGTATCCTTCTTATTTTGGGAATTTATCTAATGAGGCAATTTTAGCAGGCAAAGCAAAAGATATATACGCCCAGTTAAGAGGCGAACTTACTGCTAATGCTATCGCAAGAGCACAGCTTAATAGAATGGAAGATGTAGCCAATAAGCGCGAAGAAGCGTTAATGAAAAGACGGGTGCAATATAATACATATCTACAAGCCCAACAAAAGGTAGATGAGGCATCTTTGGCTTTGGAAAATGCAAGATTAAAAGCCAGAGAAAGGGGGATGACAGAAGGCAGTCTTCAGGAAAAAGTATTTCTGTCAAAACGAACATCTGATTTAAATGACGCTAAAGAACAAGCGCAAAAAGAGTTGGATGCGTGGAAGTCTCTTATTGGGGAGGTTAATAGTTATGATAAAATATTAGAGGGAATGTCTAAAAATATAGACATAGATGCGCTGATAAATAAAATAGATGGAATAGGGACTAAAAGCGGAAACGATGCAAATGCTTATGCAGACCGTTTACAACGAGTTAAAAATTTGCGTGATAAAGAGAGGGTAGAACGCATTAAAATGGAAATAGAACTTGAGAATCAAGTGGAGCAAGCCCGCATAGATGCAATGCAGGATGGTTACGAGAAAGAGCAAGCGCAGCGCAAACTAAACAATAAAAAAGAACTACAAGCTGTTGATAAATACAAGCAAGAGTACATTAGTAAGGTTGTAGATATTCAAAGGCAAATATTTGAGGCGGAGGAAAATGCTAAAGCATCAAAAGATAAAAGTTACAAGAAACGGACATTTGATGCTTCCTCCGTGTCGGTTGATACATCTATATTTGGCATCATAAATAAAGCCGTTATTCAAAAACAAGCCAATGAAATAGCCGGATATTATAATGAAATCCTCTCTAAATATCAAGATTATGCTACTAAGCGTTTGAACGCAGAAAAACAATATCAAAAGGATTTAGAGAAGTTAGAAGAGTCCGGTGCTACTCGTGCGCAAAAGGATGAGTTAGTATATCAACGTGATGAAACGCTGAAATCTATAGACAAAGAGTTCGCCATGCGTGAAGATGCGTTCCAGTCGTGGGCTGATAGTATTGCAACTATGAGTTTGAGAGTGCTCCAACGGCTACTCACCGATGCAGAAAAGGAATTGGAACGGATGGAGTTTATTTCTCCAAACAGCCCAAAACTGGCAGAGCTTCGCGCAAAGATTAATACATTAAACGAGCAGATAGGTAAATCTAACAATGAGAATACAGCATCTCCGAATAAGCGAAGTATTAAAGAATGGCAAGACCTGTATAAAACATTACAGAAAGTAGAACATGGGTTTGAAGACTTGGGGGATGCTGTCGGTGGAGTTGCAGGAGAAATTCTTTCGACAGCAGGGAAAATCGCATCTTCTACATTGCAAATGGTGGATGGAATTATGACATTGGTTGATAATTCATCAACTGCAATGAGGCTGCATCTAAATCAATATCTACAATAGAAAAAGCCTCTGTAATACTCACTATAATATCATCAGCGATTCAATTGCTCCAAAAAATTAGCGACCTTGGGAGTAATAAGGCTTTCAAGCAATATGAAGTTTATGCAGAAAAAGTTAAAGAGATTAATGCCCTTACCGATGCTGTCAATGAATGTCGTATTGCCACATTGGAAGCGCAGCAAGCAGAAGAGAATTGGTTTTCGAAAGATAATCTGAAAAATCTTCGGGACTATAAAGCATTACATGATGAAATTGCTAAGGCTTATGTTGATAAAGCGACTGAATCACAAGCGGTATATCAAAATAAGAGTGGAGGTGGATGGCTTACAGGAGCGGTTAACTGGGTAATGGGTAGTTTATCTCCTTTGGCAATATTGGGGGATAAATGGAAGAATATTTGGGGACAGGGTGACTATGACAAAGGCATGACGGCTGCCGTAAATAACCTGCGTATTGAAACCCGGAAAGCAAGTAAGGGCTTTTTAGGCACAGGTATAGGTGGGAAATCGCAGAAAACAGAAGACCTTGTTACGTGGGCAAGGAATCAAGGGTTAGGTGAGTTGTTTGATGATGAAGGATTGATTAACAAAAAACTGGCGCAATATCTTATCGATAACTACGGCAACAAACTTGTCGGCCAGACAAAAGAAACCCTTGAAGCCCTGATAGAGCTTCGCAAACAATACGATGAATACACAAAACAATTGCACGAATATGTAGGCTCTTTGTACGAGCCGCTGGTGGGAAATATGGTAGACAGCTTGTGGGATTGGCTGGATAACGGGAAGGATGCTTTAGATAGTTTTAAAGATTATGCTTCTGACACATTCAGGGATATTGTTTCTGATATGATGCGTACTATCGTCCTTGATAAGGTTGTTGGAAGTTTTGATGATGACATTGCAGAACTTTATGAAAAGTATGCCGGTGGGCAGCTAAGCGAAGAGGAATTGATGAGGCAGGTAGCCGAACGTACTGGTTCATTGGTCGATAATTACGAGAGGAACATTCCAATACTCGAAAGCATACTAAGTAAAGTTAACGGGTATTTTAAAGAAGCTGGGATTGATTTGGCGCAGCCGGAAGATGATACCCGTACAGCTTCACAAAAGGGCATCGCCACAGCCTCGCAAGATTCAGTAGACGAAAACAACGGTCGGCTGGCTGTCATGCAGGGACATACATACTCCATTAATGAAAATGTTTCCCGTATGGCAACAGGGATTGACGGACTTTTGAATTATTCTGTTGCTAATTTATCAGCAACTACGGATATAGACAAAACGGCTAAGGCTATCGAAAGTCAAAGCAAAGATATTCTTAACCATTTGGCTAACATTGATAACTATACATCCAATCTTGTAGAAATTAGAGAATACATGTACGCAATGAAAAGTGGTATCGATACATTAAACACTAAAGGAATAACACTTAAGCGATGAAAAACCAATTATATATAGATGGCAAAGATGTACATACTGAGTACGGCATGTCTACATTACAAGGCAACTACGCTGAACTGGTAGCGTTCCCGCCTTCAAAAACGCCGGATAGTAACGATTGGCCGGAAGAGGACGGAAAAGAGTTTGACCTTTCGGAAATATATCTTGATACGAAAGATGTTATCCTTGAGTTTGGCTTCTTCAGGGAATGGCAATTTTCAAATTTTGTCTCCATGCTATCAGATATGGGGTATCACGATTTTTATTTCCCACA
>OHLH01001190.1_pt1 | contig 13977 bp, 8 predicted proteins | sample 1569061 | NCBI WGS metagenome assembly OHLH01 (sample SAMEA3879603, study PRJEB24766) | human gut metagenome | biome: human-associated habitat; feature: feces | place: USA | collected 1985/1987
ATGATTATTCGGAAAAAGAACGGAATAAATGGCCGAAACTAGTTTTATTAATGGGATCTATTTCTTTTGTATGGGGATTATTCGTGATTTTAGCAGATTCCGGAAGTGCAAACGGTACCACCGGATATATTATGCTCGGGTTGGGGTTAGTATGTTACAGTATTTCCAGCAAAGTAATCCTGCTGGCTAAGATATGGAGGCAAGAGTTCAAATTAGCCAACCGTATTCCTATGATTCCGGTATTAACGGCATTAACTTGTCTGTTTCTGGCGGCTTTTGTATTCGAGCTTGCCACTATACATGCTGATTATTTCATTCCGGCACGTGTTTTGGTAGGTCTCGGAGCTATTTGCTTTACGCTGTTTTCTATCGTTAGTATATTGGAGAGTGGCACGTCTTCCAAATAAAAAAGTATTCTATCAAAAGGACGTCACTATATGCCCCGGATAGTGACGCTATCCAAGGCATATAGTGACGCTATCCGGACAGCATAGCGTCACTCTTTTTATTTCTTGTATCTCACCTCATACAGGTCATTCCTGCGGTCTTTCAAATTGCGTACACTACCATAAGTATGCAACTCGTTCAGCAAATCAAGATCTACATCCGATACCAAAATCATTTCGGTGTTAGGAGTTGCCTCCGCCCTCTTTCCGTCCGTTGGAAAAGCAAAGTCGCATGGGGTAAACACACCCGATTGGGCATATTGAATATCCATATTGTGCACACGGGGAAGATTTCCGACACTTCCGGCAATGACCACAAAACATTCATTCTCGATGGCACGTGCCTGTGCACAAACACGAACACGAGAGTAGGCATTCTGTGTATCTGTCAGGAAAGGAACAAATAATATCTGCATTCCCTGATCTGCCATCAGGCGGGAAAGTTCGGGGAACTCGACATCATAGCAGATCAAAACTCCAATCTTTGCACAGTCCGTGTCAAAAGTATTCAGAAGTTTGCCACCATTAAGTCCCCAACTTTTTATTTCATCGGGAGTGACGTGTAATTTTTCATACATTTCGTAGGTTCCATCCCGTCGGCAAAGAAAACCTACATTATAAAGCAATCCGTCCTCTTTTACGTATGGCATACTACCCGTAATGATATTAATATTATAACTGATAGCCAAATTGATAAAACGGTCGCGAACCTCTTCGGTATATTGTGCCAAACCACGAATGCTCTGGGCTTCTCCCAAATGATTGAACTTGGCCATCAACGGCGCATTGAAATATTCCGGAAAAAGAACAAAATCACTCTTATAATCGGAAACGGCATCTACGAAAAACTCAACCTGCTCAAATACATCATCCAATGTTTTATAAGGGCGCATCTGCCATTGCACTAACCCTACACGTACAGTGGTTTTCTTATCCACATAATCCTGCGTAGGCTCCTGATAATAAATATTATCCCATTGCAACAAAGTGGCACAATGCTTGGATTCTTCGTCATTGGGAAGATAATTCTTCATGACACGACGCACATGAAAATCATTGGAAAGCTGAAATGTCAATACCGGATCATAAATCTCACGGGAACGCACCTTATCCAAATATTCCTTAGGACGCATCGTATCCGCATACTTATAATAATTAGGAATACGACCACCGAACATGATCGCTTTCAGATTCAGTTTCTCGCATAATTCTTTCCGGTACTCATACATACGGCGTGCCAGACGCAAACCGCGATAATCCGGATGGATAAACACCTCGATACCATACAAAATATTCCCTTCCGGATTATGCGTACAGAAAGTTTCATTACCAGTTACTTTGGCATAGGTATGATCTCCCTTTACCATATCATAGTCTACAATAATAGAAAGAGCACATCCCACTATCTTATCGTCTACCACCGTTACTACTTGCCCTTCCGGAAAAATTCGGATAAGCGTTTCTATTTGCTCGTGTGTCCAAAACACATCCTTATCCGCATACACCCGCTTGAATGATTGTGATAATTGGATGTAATCTTCGATCTGTAAATTCCGGACCTCTACTTTATTAATTTTATGCATCGGTTCCATAATGATTCTCTTATTTATATTTTAAAACAGCGGTGCAAAGGTAGGACAAATTATAAAACGATGTTCTCCCAAACAGAAAAAGATAAAGAGAATATCACTCAGTATGAAAGAAAATATCTATGAACTTTTCATAGGATTTTCAGAAAACTTTTTGTTATCTTTGGAAAGTTAACCCAATAACAAACAAAAAACAACCAATTTTGCTATGAATAAAGAATTAATAATGAACCCCAACCAATTGGTGGCATTTCTAGAAAAACCTTGTGCAGAGTTTACCAAAGAAGACATAAAACGATACATTCAGCAGAATGGCATCCGTATGGTCAACTTTATGTATCCCGCCGGAGACGGACGACTGAAGACATTGAATTTCGTTATCAACAACCAAGCATATCTAGATGCTATCTTGACTTGTGGAGAACGTGTGGACGGTTCCAGCCTGTTTCCATTCATTGAGGCGGGCAGCAGTGATCTGTATGTAATTCCCCGATTCCGGACGGCTTTTTTGGACCCGTTTGCCGAGATACCTACACTTTCCATGCTTTGCTCTTTCTTTAACAAGGATGGAGAGCCATTGGAAAGTTCCCCCGAACATACCTTACACAAAGCATGCAAGGCATTCAATGAAGTAACCGGCATGGAATTTCAGGCTATGGGGGAATTAGAGTACTATGTAATTGCTCCGGATACAAATATGTTCGAGGCTACAGATCAGAAAGGCTATCATGAATCAGCACCATATGCCAAGTTCAATGATTTCCGTACCCAGTGCATGGCCTACATTGCACAAGCAGGCGGACAAATAAAGTATGGACACTCCGAAGTAGGTAATTTTACCTTGAATGGCATGATATATGAACAGAATGAAATAGAATTCCTGCCTGTCAATGCCGAAGATGCGGCAGACCAATTGATGATTGCCAAATGGATTATACGTAATCTGGCCTATAAACATGGTTATAACATTACTTTCGCACCTAAAATAACTACAGGAAAAGCTGGTTCCGGATTGCATATCCACATGCGTATCATGAAAGATGGACAAAACCAAATGTTGAAAGAAGGTGTTTTATCAGAAACAGCACGCAAAGCTATTGCTGGCATGATGGAACTTGCTCCATCCATCACCGCATTCGGTAATACCAATCCTACTTCTTATTTCCGCCTGGTTCCCCATCAGGAAGCGCCAACTAATATTTGCTGGGGTGACCGCAACCGTTCAGTATTGGTACGCGTACCTCTAGGATGGGCAGCTAAAACAGACATGTGCATGACTGCCAATCCACTGGAAACAGAAAGCCATTATGATACCACACAAAAACAGACAGTGGAAATGCGGTCACCGGACGGTTCGGCCGATCTCTACCAACTGATAGCAGGATTAGCTGTAGCCTGTCGCCATGGATTTGAAATAGAAAATGCACTGGACATTGCAGAAAAAACTTACGTAAACGTCAATATCCATCAGAAAGAAAATGCAGACAAACTGAAGGCATTAGCCCAGCTTCCCGATAGCTGTGCAGCTTCCGCAACCTGTTTGCAACAACAGCGCGAAATATTCCAAAAACATAATGTGTTCAGCCCCACTATGATTGATGGAATCATCAGCAAATTAACCAGTTATAACGATCTGACCTTACGTAACGACTTAAAAGATAATCCGGAAGGGATGTTGGCATTGGTCAATAAATATTTCCATTGCGGATAATTTGACTAAAACAGCGGGAGGAGGATATATCAATATTTTGATTTGACCTTCTTCCGTTTTCTAACATTTACACCATGATAAATAAAAAAGACCAATGTACTTCTACACTGATCTTTTCTCTTGAGCGGAAAACGAGACTCGAACTCGCGACCCTAACCTTGGCAAGGTTATGCTCTACCAACTGAGCTATTTCCGCATCACTTCTACAACCGTTCATCATTTTCCCGATTGCGAGTGCAAAGGTAGTCCTTTTTTTGAAACTACCAAAACAATCGGGTATCTTTTTTTGAAAAAAGTGATATTTTTGAGTGAAGGCATTTTGCCGCTCCAAGGTACTCCCGCCTTATTTTCAGTCGGAAGAAGTTGGGAATGAAGACTTTTTGAAAAGGGAAAGAAAGGTTCTCCAGCCTACAAAAAAAACGCAAGGACGTTTGAACGAAAACGTACTTGCGTTTTGATTCAAACGTAAGTGCGTTTAAGGTAAAGCGTCTAAGCGTTTTCCAACCAACGCCTAGACAGGCTCCACAACAGACTCAACACATGCGGTCGCGATAATCCTCGTAATGGAAGGTGCGATACACCTCCAGCTCGCCGTCGGTATGCAGAATGGCAATCGACGGGTGATGAATACCATTAAACATATTCGTCTTGACCATAGTATAGTGAATCATGTCTTCAAACACAATCCGCTCACCCACCTGCAGCTCATGATCGAACTTCCAGCTGCCCATGTAGTCACCGCTCAGGCAACTGTTACCGCCCAACCGGTACACATGCTCTTCTTTCGGAGCGGTTTTCACGGCATCGGCTGGCAACGACTCGGCATCACGCACCCGCGGCTGGTAAGGCATCTCCAGGCAGTCGGGCATGTGGCAGGTGAAACTGACATCGAGAATGGCTGTCCGGATGCCCCGGCTTTCCACCACGTCGACCACCGAAGCCACCAATGGTCCTGTCTGCCAGGTGAAGGCCGAACCTGGTTCCAGAATGATTTTCAGGTGCGGATAGCGCGACCTCAACCCTTGCAACAGGCGAATCAGATGGTCCACATCATAATCGGACCGTGTCATCAGATGGCCTCCTCCCAGATTCAGCCATTTCAGCTGCGGAAACCAGCGTCTGAATTTCTCCTCAATATGCTGAAGCGTGCGTTCCAGTTCGTACGAGCTCGATTCGCAATGGCAATGGCAATGAAATCCTTCAATCCCTTCCGGCAACTGCTCCGGCAGCAAATCGGCCGTCACGCCGAAACGGGTACCCGGCGCACAAGGATTGTACAGCTCCACCTCCACTTCCGAATATTCGGGATTGACACGGATGCCGCAGGACACCGGTTCCGGATTCGCCTTGGCCATCGGATAGAACCGTTCAAACTGCGACATCGAGTTGAAGGTGATGTGGCTGCTGTATTTCAGGAAAGCCGGAAAGTTCTGTGCCGTATAGGCGGGTGAATAGGTATGTGCCTTGCTACCAAACTCTTCGAAAGCCAGACGGGCCTCGTATTCGGAACTGGCCGTAGTGTATCGGATGTATTCCCGGAAAATCGGGAATGATTTCCACATGGCGAAGGCCTTAAACGCCAGAATAATTTCCACCCCTGCCGTATCGGCCACGTGCTTAATCAATGTGAGATTCTTTCTCAGCAATTCCTCCTCCATGACATAGCACGGAGAGGGAATCTTGTCCCAGTCTTTTATCATTGTCTTTCTTATTTATTTTGTTTCATCGATTACTTTAAAACGGGCGAACTTCAGCAAGAGCTGCTTTACCCCGGCATGCTGGAACTGCACCGTTGCCTTGCAGTTGTCTCCACTGCCTTCCACCTTGGTCACTTCTCCCTTGCCGAAACGTTCATGCTCTATCCACATGCCGGCCGACAGTCCCCCTGCCGACGGACTAGAAGAAGCAGTTGAAGGAGTAGCATCCGGAATACGGCGCAACGTGCGAGGAGGCACAAAATGATGGGGCTCTTCCGGCATCGGGCCTCCGTCGAACATCGACGGTCCGCTTTCACGAGGCTCTCGTTCGTAGGAAGCGCGACTGGCCTCTTTCCGAAAACGGCTGGCCTTTTCCTCGATGCGCCCGGCCATCAGTTCCTCCTGCGGCAGTTTCAGGTAACGCACATCGATGTCTTTCAGGAAACGGCTCGGGTTGCAGAACTCCATCTTACCATACTTGAAACGGCTCTTGGCATACGACAGGTAGCAGTGGTCTTCCGCCCGGGTGACGGCCACATAAAACAGGCGGCGTTCTTCTTCCAATGCCCGATAGGAAGCCGACGACAGCGGACTGGGAAACAGATTCTCTTCCATTCCCACCACAAACACGTTGCGGAACTCCAGTCCCTTGGCCGAATGGATGGTCATCAGCGTCACCTTCGACTGCGTTTCTCCCTTGTCCTCATCCTGATCAGTGAGCAGGGCAATCTCCGACAGGTAATCGGCCAGCAGCAGATGAGGATTCCCCTCTTCCTGCCGTCCCTCACAGAAATCACGCATGCCGTTCACCAGTTCCTCGATGTTTTCCTGTCGGCTCAGATTCTCGGGCGAGCGGTCCTGATACACTTCCACCATGATGCCCGAACGGCGCACCAGTTCCATGCCCACCGTATAGGCATCCTTTTCCTGGGCCATCGTCACAAACTCCGCAATCAGGTCACGGAAGCCCTGCAACTTGGTATGGATACCTTTGTTCAATGTCAGCCCGTAGGCCAGCGGTTCGGTCACCACTTTCCACAGGCTGACCTGATTGCGGTTGGCTGCATCGATAATCTTGTTCAGTGTCGTACTGCCTATTCCTCGCGCCGGATAATTGATGACGCGCTTGAAAGCCTCTTCATCGTTCGGATTCACTACCATCCGAAAATAGGCCACGACGTCTTTCACTTCCTTGCGCTGGTAGAACGACAGTCCCCCATAGATACGGTACGGAATACCGCGCTTGCGCAACGCCTCTTCGAAGATACGGCTCTGGGCATTCGTACGGTAAAGGATGGCACAGTCGTGATAGGCATAATCTTCCTTCGCATGCAACTGCACAATCTTATTGGCCACAATCTCTCCTTCTTCCACGTCGCTGTAGGCTGCAAACACCCCGATAGGCTCCCCTTTGTCCTTTTCCGAAAAAACATCCTTCCGAATCTGGTCGCGGTTTTTCGCAATCAGGCTGTTGGCCGCATTGACAATGGTCTGCGTGGAACGGTAATTCTGTTCCAACTTGAACAGACGGGCATCTTTATAGGTACGGGTAAAATTCAGGATGTTGTCGATGTTGGCCCCACGGAAGGAATAGATGCTCTGTGCATCGTCGCCCACCACGCACACGAATTGCTGTTTCTGCGTAAGCTGGAGCACAATGCTGTGCTGGGCAAAGTTCGTGTCCTGGTACTCGTCCACCAGGATATAACGGAAACGTGCCGCATACTTGTCGCAGATGTCCGGACGCGTGTGAAACAACAAATAGGTATAAAGCAGCAGGTCGTCGAAATCCATGGCGTCACTCTGCCGGCAACGGTTCCAGTAGCGCGCATAAATTTCCCGCACCAACGGTACCTTCGCCGCCTGGTCCGCCTCCACCAACTCTGCATTTGCCGCGTATGCCTCCGGCAGCACCAGGTGATTCTTGGCCTGACTGATGCGTCCCTGCACCATGCCTGGTTTGTACACCTTGTCGTCCAGATTCATTTCCTTGATAATGGTCTTCACCAAGCTCTTGGAATCCGTCGCGTCGTAAATCGTGAAATTGGACGTAAAGCCCAACGCCTCAGCCTCCGCCCGCAGAATACGGGAAAAGATGGAATGGAAAGTCCCCATCCAGAGATAACGGGCCCGCTCCGGCCCCACTTGGCGGGCGATACGTTCTTTCATCTCGCGGGCCGCCTTGTTGGTAAAGGTCAATGCCAGAATAGACCACGGCTCATACCCGTTGTCCAGCAGATAGGCTATCTTGTAGGTCAGCACGCGCGTCTTTCCGGAACCCGCTCCGGCAATCACCAGGGAGGGTCCCTCGTTGTACATCACCGCCTCGCGCTGACTGTCATTCAGTTCATTCAAATAATCCGTCATACAGGTCAAAATATTTCCGTCGCAAAGATAGTACAAATCCGGCAGTGTCCTAGCACTTTTTCTGCCCTCCGGCAAAACATTTTCCTCCTTCAGTTGTTATATGTAAAGAGTAAATACAATTACCATCGTATTAAGGTTATAAGAGAAAGGGAGGCTCAACGGTTATCCAACCGGCTGAGCCTCCCTCTTTTCTATCTGTTGTCGATTTCAATATCAGTTCTTAAAGCTGTGAATCGGTGCCGGAATCCGTCCGCCACGGTTCACGAAAGCCTCACAGCTGTAACGGTTGACCGGCATTACGGGTGCATAACCCAGCAAGCCGCCGAATTCCACCGTATCGCCCACTTCCTTACCTACCACAGGAATCACGCGCACCGCCGTGGTCTTCTGGTTCACCATGCCGATGGCTGCCTCGTCGGCGATTACCCCCGAAATGGTAGCAGCAGATGTACTTCCCGGTATGGCTATCATGTCCAGCCCTACTGAGCAGACACACGTCATGGCCTCCAGCTTCTCGATGGTCAGAGCACCTGCTTCAACGGCATCAATCATTCCCTGATCTTCACTTACCGGAATAAAGGCACCGCTCAGTCCCCCCACATACGAAGACGCCATCACGCCTCCTTTCTTCACCTGGTCGTTCAGCAAGGCCAAGGCTGCCGTCGTTCCCGGAGCCCCCGGATATTCCAGTCCGATTTCCTGCAGAATTTCGGCCACACTGTCGCCCACCGCCGGCGTCGGAGCCAGTGAGAGGTCGATGATACCGAAGGGCACATTCAGACGGCGTGAAGCCTCCTGAGCCACCAGCTGTCCCACACGCGTAATCTTGAACGCCGTGCGCTTGATGGTTTCACAAAGCACTTCGAAACTCTTTCCGCGGATTTGCTCCAAGGCATATTTCACCACGCCCGGACCGCTGACACCCACGTTAATCACTGCATCCGGTTCGGATACGCCGTGGAAGGCTCCCGCCATGAAGGGGTTGTCATCGGGGGCATTGCAGAGCACCACCAGCTTGGCACAACCCAACGAGTCGCGTTCCTTGGTCATTTCAGCCGTTTCCTTGATGATTTCACCCATCAGTTTCACCGCATCCATGTTGATACCCGTCTTGGTAGAACCTACGTTCACGGAACTACAGATGCGCTCCGTACAAGCCAGTGCTTTCGGGATGGAACGAATCAGCAACTCGTCGCTGCGGCTCATTCCTTTGGAAACAATCGCAGAATAACCGCCGATAAAGTTGACCCCCAGTTCTCCGGCCACCTTGTCCAGAGTTTTGGCAATCTGCACATAATCATCCGGCGTCTTGCAGGCTGTTCCCCCCACCAGGGCAATCGGTGTGATGGAAATTCGCTTGTTTACGATAGGAATACCAAATTCCTTGGAAATGTCCTCTCCCGTTCTGACCAGGTCTTTTGCCAGTCCGGTAATCTTATTGTATATATTCTGACAAAGCACCTCCAGGTTGCTGTCCGCACAATCCAACAGGTTGATACCCATCGTAATGGTACGCACATCCAGGTTTTCCTGCTCTATCATCTTATTGGTTTCCAGAACCTCTGTTATATTGATCATACCGTTTCTCCTTTTCGTTAGATACGATGCATTTTATCAAAGATTTCCTCGCGCTGGCACTTAATCTGCACCCCGATTTCCGCACCGACGTTGGTCAGCTCGGTAACAACCTCTTCAAAAGGTTTTTCCAGTTTGGTCATATCCACAATCATCATCATCGTAAAATATTCCTGCACGATGGTCTGAGAGATATCCAGAATATTCACTTTGTTTTCTGCCAGATAGGTACATACCTGGGCAATGATACCCACGGTATCCTTTCCTACCACTGTAATAATAGCTTTGTTCACCATTTCCTTTTTAAAATTTTTGTTTATGTTTCGCAAAGGTAGAAAAATCTTTCAATATGTTATTCTTTCAGAAAGATATTTTTCCAGAAACGTCCAATCACATTAAAAGAGCAACACTTTGAAACACACTGCAGGTGCATTCCCCTTGTCAGAGACCTTTCGCCTTTGCTTCGTTCCAGATGGCATCCATCTCTTCCAGCGACATATCGTTCAGGTTCTTCCCTTCCTTGATGGTATGTGCTTCCAGGTAATTGAAACGACGGATAAACTTCTGGTTGGTCCGCTCCAGCGCATTATCCGGATTGATTTTATAGAGCCGGGCTGCATTAATCAGGCTGAACATCACGTCGCCAAACTCGGCTTCCGCCTTGTCCTTGTCCATCTGTCCCACTTCTGCCTCAAACTCTCCGATTTCCTCTTTCACCTTGTTCCACACCTGCTCACGTTCTTCCCAATCGAAGCCTACGTTGCGAGCCTTGTCCTGAATACGATAGGCCTTAATCAGGGAAGGAAGAGCCTCGGGCACACCGCTCAAGACCGACTTGTTGCCGTCCTTTTCCTTCAGCTTGATTTGCTCCCAGTTTTCGGACACCTGTTCCGCCGTATCGGCCTTGACTTCTCCAAACACGTGCGGATGACGGAATATCAGTTTGTCGCACAACTTGTCGCACACGTCCTTGATGTCAAAATCACCGGTCTCACTGCCAATCTTGGCATAGAACACCACATGAAGCAACACGTCGCCCAATTCCTTGCAGATATTTTTCTTGTCGTCCTTCATCAGGGCATCACAGAGTTCATATACCTCTTCAATGGTGTTCGGACGCAAACTTTCGTTAGTCTGTTTGCGGTCCCAAGGACATTTCACCCTCAACTCGTCCAGCACGTCGAGCAGACGTCCGAACGCTTCCAGTTTTTCTTCTCTTGTATGCATGATTTAAATCCTTTCTGTTTTTGCCCTGCAAAGGTACGACAAAAAAACAAAATCTGCGATATATTCTATTTCATCACTTCTTCATCACTTCCACCTGCCAGTTCACTTCCAGCGGATTGTTTGCCATCCGCCAGATGATGGGCAGCGACGGATTGTCCCATATCCACATTTCTCCGCCTTCATAACGGTCGACCACGTGGAGCAACGGACGTCCGGCATTCTTCTCCGACGCATCCTCCACCCGGTCATAGGTTGTGTGGTTAAAGTCCATACTTCCCGTCTCCTTCAACTGCTTCAAAGCTTTCTGCGGCACTACATACACGGTTTCCGCATCCGACAGCTGCAAGTGGTTTCCATCGTCCGGCTGCAAAAAACACAACTGGCTTCCGCTTTCCAGAGCCTTCGGGGTCATGGTGTAACTGCCCGACTGCCAGTGCAGGTTGCGCTCTATGCCCCAGTTCATTCGTAAGCCGCCATCCTGTTCACAGAAAACCACCTGATAACGACGGGTCTGTCCGTGCAACTTAAACACGAACTTCAATGTGTCCGACACGACGGTCTGTGCCGGCAGCATACCCGTACCCAGCAGGCATGCTGCAAAAAAACCGATAAGATATTTCTTTTTCATACGCATTCCTTATTTATCCAGTCCCATTTCCTTTCCCCAATTTCCGGGTTTCTTTCCCATTTTCAATACCAGTTCACCACCGGCAATGATATCCTTGTGGCGCAACGTAGAATACGGATAATCCTTTCCGTTCAGTGTCACACTCTGAATGTAGCAGTTTTTATCGGAAAGTCCCTGTGCCACAATCTTAAAGTCCTTCCCGTCTACGAGATGGAAAGTAGCGGAAGCCAGTAGCGGCGTGTGAATCAGATAGTAATCCTGTCCGGCATTGGGATACAAGCCTACCATGTGGAAAGCCAGCCAGGACGACATGGCACCCGAGTCGTCATTGCCCGGCAAACCTACCGGACCGTCATTGTAATTCTTCGCAATGATTTCGCGGATACGGTCGCTCGTACGCCAAGGCTTTCCGAGCCAGTGATACAGACAAGAAGTCAGGAACGAAGGTTCGTTGTTGACATTGAAGAATCCTTTGTCGAAGAAGATATCCAGACGCTTCTCAAACGCTTCAGCTCCCCCGCATTTTTCAATCAAACCCGGCACGTCGTGCGGAATACTCAAGGAATATTCCCACGAACTGGCTTCATAGAAGAACATGCTCCACCACTTGGTGTACCACGGCCCTTCGAAAATGACCGGTGTATATTTGAATTTCGGCTGCACCCGGGTGGAATGTCCGAATGGAATGGAATCCAGCCAGTTGCCGTCCTTATCGCGCGGCATGATGAAACCTTTGGCTCCCGCATGCTCGTAATCACTGCGCCACAGGTTCTTCCAGTTTTCAGACTGTTTCATATATTGCTGATACAAGTCCTCCTTTCCCAATCCCTTGGCCACCAGTGCAATGGCATAATCACAATAAGCATACTCGATGGTACGGTTGCCGGCCCGGTCAATACCGTGAGGAATGTAGCCCAATTCCAGGTAAGGAACCAGTCCTCCGCGTCCTTCGGCTTCTTCATTACCGCCAGGAGGGACTGTGGCATCCTTCAGCATGGCCTGTAAGCCCAGTTCGTAATCAATCCCCTTCAGTCCTTTCGCAAAAGCATCGGCAATCACGATTTCTGCATTGGAACCTCCCTGCGTACGTCCGTTGCTGTTTCCGCTACGGGCATCGGGCATGTAACCATCACGTTTGTAGATATTGATCAACGAACGTACGATATCCACCTGACGCTGCGGGTCAATCAACGTAATCAACGGGAAAGAGCTGCGATACGTATCCCAGATGGCATAAAAATCATCATAGTAAGGTTCCGGATCACTCCAGAGCGGGTTTTCCCCCGAACGGTCCACCGGCATCAGCATGGTGTGATACAAAGCGGTGTAGAACATCCGTTTCTTCGCATCCGGAGCAGACGGGTCGATTTCTATTTTCTGGAACAACTTTTCCCACTGCGCCAGCAAACCGTTATGCACCTCTTCGAACGACCAGTGAGGAATTTCTGAGTGAGCATTGAACTTAGCCTTCTGGCTGCTCAGGAAAGAGATACCCACTTTCAGCTGTACCACCTTGTCGGATTTCGCAAAACGCAGTAAGGCCCCGGTTTTTTCTGCTGAATCATACTGCGACTGTGCATCGGTAATACGGTTGCCTTTCCACGTGAGCGACTGCACAAACGGGCGATCGGTTTCCGCATAGAAATACACCGTATACGCCTTTCCATTGTTCCATCCACCACGGATACGCGTATAACCAGCCACCTCATGGTCGGACAACACCTGTATTTCGGAGCCGACAAACTGCTGTGCTTCCCGCTCGTCGGGTATCGGGCTTTCTCCCAAGAAGAAACCGGCATCCACCGCCAACGATTTCAAGGAATCCTCCGGATACGTGAAACGATAGAAAGAAGCCCGGTTCGACGTGGTGATTTCCGTACGGATGCCACTCTGCTTGAAACGGGTATCATAATATCCCAGCTGGATCGTTTCATACTCACGGTAATCAATGTGGCTCACACGGTCCATGCCGTCGCCAAAGGGAGTGACCAGCACATTCCCGTATTTCGGTCCCCCTCCGGTACCGCTGACGTGCACCTGTGCAAAGCCGTCCACTCGTTCAGGCATCGGCAGCCACCCGCTGTTTGGCGAAGGCGTACAATCCGGCGAAGGTTTCACCATTCCAAACGGACACGACGGTCCGACAAATACACGCCCCAGTCCTTCCGACCCGATGCGCGGGTCGACGTAATGAGACAAGTCGTACACATATTTTCCGTTACTTTCGGCCACTACCCGCTGCCAAAGTTCCGGCTGGTCAATATTCACCAAATCCGGTCGTACCTGAGCAGCCTTTTTATAGGCTTCTTCGTTTCCGTTCTGTATGGCCGCCATGATAAGAATACCGTTCTTACGGCAGTAATTCGTAAACTCCTTGGTTATTTTCTCCGGATCAACTTCCACATACGCCGGCCGACAAACCTCTTGCCATTTCTTAAGCCCAGCCACATCGGAAGCGTTGACTTTGATTTTCATTTCAGGAGCCAGCTTGACGAAATCGGACAACATTTGCGCATCGGCAAACCAGAAGAAACTCTGCTGTTCAAATCCTTTCTGCCGTACCAATTTCACCAGTTCTGATACTGGAGTCCCTTTCTTCACATCAAAAAAAACATGCGCTTTTCCCTTTAACGTATCCAACATGGTTTCAATGCGAGGAACTTTCACCCCTCGAAAAGCAGGACTAAACCATGCGCCGGCATCCAAGCGGTCTATCTCAGAGGAAGTAGCCAGCTGG
>OHLH01001194.1_pt1 | contig 13922 bp, 10 predicted proteins | sample 1569061 | NCBI WGS metagenome assembly OHLH01 (sample SAMEA3879603, study PRJEB24766) | human gut metagenome | biome: human-associated habitat; feature: feces | place: USA | collected 1985/1987
TAACCGATCCGAAGGGCTGAACTTCCGGGTATACAATAATAAAGATGTAGAATTCCTCGATATACGCGACTCTTCTGGTTTGCGGACGTATGTGCGCAGTCTTTGCTTTGTACTGTACAAAGCTGTCAACGAATTGTTTCCGGACGGCAAACTATTTGTAGAACACCCTGTATCCAAAGGCTACTTCTGCAACTTGCGCATTGGGCGCACAATTACGCTGGAAGATGTATCCGCCATTAAAAAACGCATGCAGGAAATCATAGACAAAAATATCACCTACCGCCGCACGGAATGTCACACAACCGAAGCTGTGCGCATCTTTAATGAACGGGGGATGACAGACAAAGTAAAGTTGCTGGAAACTTCCGGCTCCATCTATACCTATTATTATTCATTAGAAGATACGATTGATTATTATTATGGTAATCTACTGCCCAGCACCGGCTTTATCTGGCTGTTCGACATTGTGAAATATTACGATGGGCTGTTGCTTCGCATTCCCAACAGGCAAAATCCTAATGTATTGGAAGAAGTCGTCAAGCAGGAAAAAATGCTGGATGTATTTAAGGAACATCTGCGTTGGAATTATATCATGGGATTAAGCAATGTCGGTGATTTTAATCTCGCCTGCGAAGAAGGACATGCCACCGATTTAATCAACGTAGCAGAAGCACTGCAAGAAAAAAAGATAGCTCAGATTGCCGATGATATCTATAATCGGGGCGAAAATGGCAACCGTGTAAAACTGGTACTTATCTCCGGCCCGTCCTCTTCAGGTAAGACTACCTTCAGCAAGCGTCTTTCCGTACAACTTATGACAAATGGTCTTCGCCCATACCCCATCGCCCTGGACAATTATTTTGTAAACCGCGAAGACACTCCGAGAGACGCTAACGGAGATTATGACTACGAATCGTTGTATGCACTCGATCTCAAAAAGTTCGAGGAAGACCTGAAAGCTTTGTTACGAGGCGAAGAAATTGATCTACCGAGTTTCAACTTCTCTACCGGACAACGGGAATACAAAGGGGACAAGTTACGGATTGACGAACATACCATCCTCATCCTGGAAGGTATTCATGCATTGAACCCGGAACTCACTCCGCAGATACCGGCAGAAAACAAATATAAGATCTATGTATCTGCCCTGACTACCATTTCTCTGGACGACCACAACTGGATACCCACAACGGATAACCGCCTGTTGCGCCGTATCATCCGCGACTTCAACTATCGGGGATATTCGGCACGCGAAACCATCTCCCGCTGGCCCAGCGTGCGTGCCGGAGAAGACAAATGGATCTTCCCTTACCAGGAGAACGCCGATGTGATGTTCAACTCCGCACTACTGTTTGAATTTGCCGTATTGCGTTGCCACGCTGAACCGATACTGACCAGCGTCCCACGCAATTGTCCGGAGTATGCCGAAGCATACCGGTTGCTGAAATTCATCAAATACTTTACTCCGGTACAAGATAAGGAAATCCCACCAACATCACTTCTGCGTGAGTTCCTGGGAGGAAGCAGTTTCAAATACTAATCCTTGCCATCTGTCCTACCCGAGCCGTACCTGCACCGTACCCGCTCCGTAGTTGCTCCGTACTCTATAGATACGAAGGAGGTACGGAGCGAGTACGGAGAAGATATGGAGATAACACGGAGAAGATACGGAGATCATACGGAACAGTATATAATTCCATGTACCCTAATCATCAGAAAAATGAGATAAGTCAAGTTTTTAAGCGCTTTTCTTGTACAACCTACAGAAGAATGTCTTAACTTTGTAAGCAAATAAAATGAATCATATATGAGAAAGATAATTACCCTACTCTTCTTAGCCGCTTTCTGCATTTGCAGCCAAGCCTATTCACAGAACCGTGCCGATGAACTAATGAAACAAGCACAGGAAAGTCTCGCAAAAAAAGAATATATCAAAGCCCGCTATCTTTTCCTCCAGGCTTACAATGCTTTTTCCTCTCAGGCAAAGTATGATAAAGCAGTAGAATGTGGTGTCAACGCCAGTGCTCTCTACCATCGGGAAAACTATTATAAAGAAGCTTTTGAACTGTTGCGCGGTGCCGAACTATTGGTTACAGACGGTGAGCAGAAAAGTGGCAAGACGATGCCCGACCTGCGTTTCCGTATCAATAAGGAACGCCTACAAATGTATATCAACCTCAAGAATCCTGCCCGTGCCAAAGAACAACTGGTCAAATTGGAAGAGACAGCCAAAGCAGCCAAAAATGATTCACTCAACAATGATTTGCTTTACACCCAAGCCAATTACTACTATACCTTTGGGATGAACTCACAAGGAGATGCTTATATCAACCGTCTGATCAGCCAATATAAGGAACAGAAGAATTATGCAAAGGTAGACGAGTCATACAAAACCTTGATCGATATTGCCCGCAAGGCAAACAATGCCGGACTGGTAGCCCGTACGTACGACAAATACATTCTTTGGAGCGACTCGGTAAAAGCCCTTACCGCCCAAGATGAACTAAACGTGCTGAAACGTAAATATGACGATAGCCTGAAAACTATTGAGGAAAAAGACAGTTCACTATCCGCCAAGCAGTACATTATTATCGGACTTTGCATCCTTGCCGGACTACTGGCCACCGCACTGGTATTAGCCGGTATCGTATTGCTTCGTTTTGTCCTTCTTACCCGGAAACAAAAGAAAGCCATACAGATAGCCAATGAGCACAATGAACTGAAAACTAAGTTTATCCAGAATATCTCCTCACAAATGGAGCCGACACTGAATACTCTAGATACTACCTTACCGGGCGTCCGTGCACTGAAAGGCTTTGCTGAGCACATTCAAGAGTTGTCCGATTTAGAAAGCACGCTCTCTGAAGCATACGAAATGCGTGAAATCAATATCAACACTTTCTGTGAAAGTGTTATGGATAAGATAAAAAGCGGCCTGAAGCCAGACATAGCCACTGCCGTGAATGCTCCGAAACTCAGTGTCAAGACCAATCCGGAGCAACTTGAACGTATTCTTCTCCATTTGCTGAATAATGCAGCCGAGTTTACCCCTGAAGGTGGTAAAATCTGGTTAGACTTTAAAAAGCGCGGAGCACACACCCACCAATTCATTGTCAGTGATACGGGAAGTGGTATTGCCGAGGAGGAACAAGCAGACTTGTTCAAACCTTTCACTAAAGTGAAAGACCTTACAGAAGGGGATGGTTTAGGATTGCCCATTTGCTCTCTGATTGCCACAAAAATGAATGGTAGCCTGACATTGGACAGTAGCTATACCAAGGGCTGCCGCTTCGTGCTGGAGTTACATACCTGACAAAAAAACATACTTTAATTCAATACCCCCCTATTTATGAACTCAAGTTCATAAATAGGGGGGTACTTATTTTACAGACTGACATTACATTGTTTTATCATTAGAAACGGGTACTTTTGCAGGCTGCAACAACAAATGATAAACCAATGAAATCCAACACATTAGCCATACTAATACTCGCATATTGCATATTAGTGGCTTGTACTCGTACCAGTCCAAACGCCCAACTTGTACAAGCCGATTCTCTCATGCAAAAGTTTCCGGACAGCGCTTTACGTTTTTTACAAAAAATTCGACCGGAAGAACTTAACTCATTAGAAGATCGGGCATATCATGCACTACTGTTGACAGAAGTCAAAGACAAGAATTTCATACAGCAAACGGAAGACTCACAGATACGTATTGCAGTACAATACTATGACTCCATTAAAGATATACCTATGCAGGCAAAATCATATTATTATTGGGGATGTATTCGAAGAGATCAAAACAATCATCCGGAAGCTTTAAAGAAATTTTTCACAGCCATTACTCATGCCCAAAACATTTCTGACAATAAATTAGCTGGATACATATACAACAATATTGCTAATTTATATTTATTACAAAGATTGAACGAACAAGCCGATTCAATCTATCAAATTACAGAAAGATTAGCCATTCAAGAAAAAGATTCGAATCTTTTGGCAGATGTTTTATCACAACGAGGCATGATTGACATTAACAGAGGGAAAGAATACTATAGTGAAGCAGAACAAAAGATACTCCTTGCATTCAAAATATCACGCCACATTGCCCAAAGAAACTTGATGGCCAAAACAGCTTATTCATTAAGTCTGCTATATGGGCGCATGAATATGGGAAAAGAAGCCGTAGAATTTGCTAAATTGAGTCTTAACAACCAAGATAATGTAAAAATGTTGTATAGGGGATATTTACTTCTGGGAGATGCCTATTACAAAACCGTTCAATATGATTCCGCCTTGATTTATCTCAATAAAGCACTATACAGCAGAGACCACTCCACTAAAGCAGGCATTTATATGCGTTTGGCCGATATTGCCCAAAAGCAAGGAAAATTAGAACAAGCACTCGAAATGGAAAGAAAATATTCCGCCTACCTGGACAGTGCTCAACAAAAGCAACAAGGTGCTGCAATCGTCATAACTGAAAAAAATATATTAATACAGCGCAAACAGTCGGAGTTCAAAACAAACTTAGGACAACTTTATTATTATATAACCACAGGAACAGCGTTTTTTCTTGCATTATTTCTTGTATTATTAAAGTGCTACAAGAAAAAAGTGATCTATTACAAACAAAAAGAAATAGAAATGGGCAAAAAGTTAGAAGAAGTGCTCCGACAGAAAAATGAGCAAATCAGTTTTCTACAAAAGGAGATAGCACTACACCACTATAGTCAAACTGAAAAGCAAACTTTAAAGGAAGAATTACACATCTTAAAAACAGAACGGCAAGCATTATTGAAAGAATCTTATGAGCATTCTGAAGTGTGTGTGAAAATGAAACGTATCATCCAATCATATAAAAAAACCGATAAATCGAATGAGCGTTTTGATGAAGAAGACTGGAAACAGCTGATAGCAGAAACTGATATACGCTGGAATGACATTACCATCCGCTTGGCTGCAAAGTATCCTTTGTCTCAGGACGAGATATACCTTTGTTGTCTGCATTTAACAGACATACCCACCAGCCATTTCAGATATCTAATGGAATGCAGTAGAGATGCCATATATAAAAAAGGCAAAAGAATACTGGAACAAAAGATGAAATGCACTGATAAATCAATCTCACTCCGAGAATTCCTAGAACAATTTCTATAAAAATAAGGGAAAATGGTCCGATAACAAGATGTTCCCCTACATTTCTACACTTTTTATACACTTTTATTGGATAAATTCTCTCTAAATTTGCCACCGTCATAACAAATTAAAAGTATATCTTATGAAAAAGTTATTATTTGTATTTTTCGTATTAGCAGTAGTTATGGGTAGCACATCTTTGCACGCCCAGAATTTTTTTCTGACCGATGATGACGAAAGAGAGATTCCTCTATTCCCATCTGGTTCAGAAGAAGGGGGTCCTGTAGCCAGGAGCATCATTAACCCGCCAGTGCCTATATTAATAATGATATAGTCACTGTAGTTTTCAACTGTGATGCACCTACTGCAAGTATTACAATCACAGATGCTTCCGGAGTAAATGTTTATTCCGGAACAAGTATTAATCCTACGCTAATCACTATTGAATTAAACGCAACAGAGCCGGGAGAATACTATCTGGAAATTGAACTGGGAGAAGCCCGGTTGAGCGGATACTTTACACTTTAACAAAGAACCTAACCTAAACTTTAACTATAAATCAAGACTATGCTGGGAGTTGACAATGCCACCAGTGAAGTAGTCCATCACTTTTTACGGTCACTGACCGTAAAAGTGAGCAGGACTACCGTATGCCGTTTGCTCGACAGTCCGTTGGGCAACACGATGCAAGGTATCAGCGATGCCTTAAACGCACTTCATGTAAATAACGTAGTTTACCAACTTCAACCGAAGTATCTGGAGAAGTTACACGGTCCGTTTATCACCCAATTGGAAACAAGCCATTCCACATTCTGCCTTGTCGAAAAGATAGAACCGGACCGGCTCATCATCACGACTGCCGAAGTTAGCCACATGCCCATAAGCAGAAAGCTATTTGCGCACCAGTGGACAGGAACTGTCCTGTTTGGTGAAACAACTTCGAAAACAGTCTGTGAATCTCACTGCTTGCTCAGCAATATTCATTATATGTGCCGGCAACATAGGATACTGATTGCGGGAATTATATCCGTCCTCTTAGTTTTTTCTTCAATCTGGAGTAGAAACTACCCCACAGGATTACCACTTTATCTTTCCGCGCTGGTCTGTGGTATTCTCATTTCTACTATCATTCTATACAGAGAAATGGTAGATAATCACTTTCTACACCGCTTCTGCCACATAGGGAAGGTTATAGATTGCAATGAGGTACTCAAATCCAAAGGCGCAAATATTGCAGGAATAGGTATTGGAGAATTATCGTGGATGTATTTCACAACCATGTTCTTTTTCACTGCTGTCTGCCCAAAGGAATTCCATCTTCTGGCAGCCCTGTCTGTTTTCATTGCAATTGCATTCACCTTGTACTCCGTCATATATCAGATATTCTTTATTCGTAAAGCGTGCCTGTTTTGTATGCTCACCACCTTCTCGGTCTGGCTGACTGCCGTAGCACTTTATATCATAAGAAATAATTTCGAATGGAGGTTTTCAATCCGAATTCTTTTCTCAATGATTGCAGTCAGCACTATCTGCGTGATTTTCTGGATACAGGCTAAAGCACTTGTTTCTTCGGACAAAGAGAAACACTTTCTAAAAAACAAGCTATCCGGTCTGCTCAATCCGATCACTTTTCAGAAACTCCTGGCTTTGAAACCTAAAGTCAGAACGATGATTCACCCGGATATAGCTCTGCATAACTCTGCCGATAGCACAAAAGACAGGTTAATGGTAGTGGTAAACCCCAATTGTAAAGCATGCGCCAAAGTACATCGCCATATCCGGGAAATATCAGCAGACATATCCATCTCTTTAGTCATATATACCAATGACCGGCTCAGCGTACACATAGCACAAACCATCCTCTCCGCATACCTCTCGGAAGGCTGGGATAGGGCTATTTACTTGCTGGAAGTATGGTTTGAGGTTCAGGAGATACCGGACGTGGAGAAATACGAACTCAACGATACGGCACAGTTGCTCTGGAGGCAACAGCAGGAGTATTGCGAACGGAATAACATCAGCCATACACCGGCAACCATTATTAACGGGCACTATATGCCGAGCGTGTATCAGCTGGCGGAACTAAAGTATCTGTTGGCACCTGCTACATAGAGTTTATTTGGGAGATTGAAAGCAATCAAAAAATAGTTTCCTGATATGGCACTACTTGTTTCCCGGCATGAAACGGTTTGTTTCTCCGCGTGAAACAACTGCAGTCACCAGAACGCCTCCATTTGTAAAACAATATCCAAACCTGCAAATATCCTGCATACAAGAAGTTAAGAGTTTGTCGACAAGGAGTTAAGAGTTTGTCGACAAACTCTTAACTTTTTGCACGCAAGAAACGAATACTTTGTAGTTCATTGGCAGCCAGGCAGATACAGAAGCATCCAAGCAGAAGAAATGTATCATATTATTACCACAACTATTTCTTGGTAACATACATTTAAGTCATCGCCACTTCATCGTAGTACAAAATTGAGATTTTATAATAGAATTCTTACTGATAATCAGATGAAATAAATATATTTGCAGTTAACCAAACCGCTACAACTAAAATGAAGTACATCATCCGTATATTGATATTTCTGGCAGTCTTCCTTTCATTCGCTTCCTGCTCACAACAACAAAATCCTAATGCCTTGTTGATACAGGCAGATTCATTCATGGAGGAATATCCGGACAGCGCATTGCATATTCTGGAAAGCATAGAAACACAACAACTCAGCGCACAGGCGGATCGCGCTTACTATGCTTTATTGCTGACGCAAGCCAGAGATAAAAACTATATTGTACAAACGGATGATTCATTGATACGAACGGCTGTGCAGTATTATGATTCTGTTGGAGATGTACAGATGCAGGCAAAAGCGTATTATTACAAAGGGGCCATATATAGAGATGCAAATTTGTGCGGAGAGGCCATCAAAGAATATTTAACTGCTATCCCATTTGCTGAAAAGGCAGAAAATACCAAACTATTGGGATTAATCTATAACCAGGCAGGATACCTATATTACTTACAAGACCTATTAGAACAGGCTGATTCCATCTATCAGCTAACAGAGAAGCTGGCAATACAACAAAATGACACCAGTCTTTGGGCGGATGCACTGTCATTCCAAGGAAAGATTAATATAGAAAGAGGAATGGCATACTATCCTACAGCGGAAGAAAGGTTATTGAAGGCATTTGAAATGACAAATACCGCAAAATATAGGAGGGTACAAGCTAATATAGCTGCCGCGCTCAGTACATTATACAGTAATATGGAATTAAATAAAAAAGCAATCCAATATGCCAAACTAAATATATCGTTGCGAAGCGACACAGCGCAGCATTACAAAGCTTTTCTACTTTTAGGCAATGCCTATTTTAAAGCGGGGCTATATGATTCCGCTACTATATATATCAATAAAAGCCTATCGAGCACAAGATATGGCATCAAAGCCAGCGCCTATATGCGTTTAGCAGAGGTAGCCAAAGTGCAAGGAGATTTAGACAGATCATTGACGCTGACAAAGAAGTATACGCTCTACATAGATAGCCTGCATTTAGCAAAACAAAGCGATGACATTCTTATTGCAGAAAAGGAGGTAGCAGAACAACAATATACCAACAATTTGGGGTATCAAAACAATAAGCTGTATATTTTAATAATAGTCAGTGTTCTGCTCATCTGTATCATCGGAATTATCTATGCCGTATTAAGAAAAAGCCAACAAAAGGCACACTACATTGAGCAAAAACAATCTCTTTTGGAGAAAGAACAACAAGACTTGCAACAGAAGTACATACAACTTAAAAACGAACTCACCCAAAAAGAAGCTGAAATAGCCTCCCTACAAAATAATATTAACCAACAGATTAACAATGAAGAGAAAAAGAAAAAGCTACAACAAGAACTTGATGCTTTAACAAGAGAACGAAATGCGTTGGCAAAAGAAGCTCTTGAACATTCAGAGGTTTACTCTAAAATAGAAAGAATCATTAACTCTTACAAAAAATACGATAAATCAGAAGAACAGTTAAACGATGACGACTGGCAATGTTTCATTGTTGAGACTGACATACGTTGGGATAAAGCCATTACCCGACTGAGAATTCAGTGTGAATTGGAAAAAGAAGAAGTACACCTGTGTTGTCTGCTTTTGACTGATTTTCCAATTGCTCACTTAGAATGCATAATAGGGCAAACGCGAAATACGATCTACAGAAAAGAAAAAGAAATCCTAAAAAAGGCAGGCTGTCCGTCCGGTACAAACAAGCTAAAAGGATTTCTTAAAAACTATTAAATCGCGTGCATTTAAGGGAAATATAAGCGTAAAATGCATCATATAAAGCGAAATGATACACTTTTGATACACTCTATCAGGATAAAATCCCGCTATATTTGCAGCAAACAATATCTAATAAACGAAAAATATGAAAAAGCTATTATTCCTTTTAATCGCATTTCTTGCTTGGGGAACTTCCGCATATTCCCAAGAGTTTATTAAAGGCATGGAAATTAGTCTTTATGGAGATATAAAAAAAGATAATAATGTAGATCCGGAAGACATGCCACAAACACGTGGCATTATTTTCCAGCCTGTACACGCTTACCTATATAATAAGGTAGTATCCGTGTCTTTTGAAGAAATGATACCAGCAGTTTCCATCAAGATTACTAAAGAATCTACCGGTGAAACTGTTTATTCACAAGAATATATGAGTCCGGCAGAAGCCTCTATTGACTTAAATATACAAGATTCAGGTACATACTACATCGAAATTATTTCGGATAAGATTTCTTTAGAAGGTGAATTTGCACTTTAAGTATTAAAGGAGAAATATCATGTTGGGAGTTGATAACACCAGTGAAGTGCTTTACCACTATTTACGTGCATTGCACGTAAAAGTGAGTACGATGACCGTGCACCGTTTACTCGACACACCGTTGGGTAACAGCATGCGGGACATCAGTGATGCGCTGGACTCACTTCACGTTAGTAATGCAGCATATCAACTTCCCAAAGAATATCTTGATGAATTGGAGGCTCCATGTATTGTCATCATGAATGATAATGATTCTCCCTTTTGTCTGATTGAAAAAATAGAGGAAACGCATATCACCCTATCTCACAGCCAACGCCTGAGAGTAAGCAAACAGCAATTCTTACAGAAATGGACAGGCACTGTATTAGTGGGAGAAGTGACGGAAAGTACTATTCAGGAGAAAAACTGCAAGCTGAAAGATATAGCAATGTGGATTCAACGCCACCAACTTTTGTTAGCCGGTATCATTGCTATTTTACTGATACTATACAGCACAAAGCGCAATTACTCAACAGGAATATCACTCTATTTAGTTACATTATGCACAGGGCTTCTTATATCTTCCGCAATATTATATAAAGAAACCGCCAACAGCAGGTTCTTGCATCGCTTTTGTCATATTGGCAAAACGATTGATTGCAATGAAGTGCTACATTCTAAAGGTTCGCATATTATAGGAATGGGATTGGGAGAGTTATCGTTACTCTACTTCAGTGCTTTATTGTTATTCGTCCGCATGAATTTTACTGCATTAGCATAATATGCAGTATTATCGCAATAGGATTTACATTATATTCTGTAATATATCAACTTTTCATCATTCGTAAAGGTTGCATGCTTTGTATGCTTATTAATCTAATTGTATGGAGCAGTTGCGTAATACTTTATATTCAAAAAGGACAATTCAATAAGGAATTTTCACTCTCTGCCATGCTCTCCTTCACAGCAATCGCCTGTATTTGTTTAACCGGTTGGTTACAAATCAAAGCCTTATTAAAGATAAAAGAAGAAGGGAAACAATTTAAAGTACAATTCTCAAATCTATTGAATCCTGATAATTTTCAGAAACTATTGTTTGCAGAAACTCAGATTGGAGCAATGGTTAATAAAGAAATAGCATTGCATAACCAGATTTCGAGCACAACACAGTTGATGATTGTAACTAATCCCAACTGCAAGAATTGCGCTAGAATACATTCGCACATCAAAGAAATTGCTTCCAATGTTTCTATATCATTGGTACTCCTAACTTTTCCCAAAGACGGTATTGGAGAGAAAGTAGCTAAAACTATTATCGCAGCTTACCGTACAGACGGATGGGAGAAAGCGATAACAGCATTGGAAGAATGGTACAAAAATCATAAGATAAAAGGAATCGATAAATATGCTATTACTGCAGAAGAACAAAGGATATGGAAACAACAGCAAATCTATTGTTCGCAACAACATATCAGCCAGACGCCTTCTATGATTATTGATGGATATTATGTTCCGGAATTCTATCAATTAAAAGAATTGAAATATGTATTGACATAAAGATATTGTTTTGCAAAGCAGAAGTCAATAGGGTGATATTATTATTGACCTTAATTCTTATAGAAATATGAAGAATTTTGAAGATTTTGAAGCGTTCAAACTGAACAAGGTTCAGATGAATGCTATCGCTGGTGGTACGATTTATTGCTACAATGGTTCTGACGCCAGCAGAGAAGCCTACTTTGAAAACGTAACAATGGAAGAAGCTCAAGCAGGAGCTGAAGTAGCCATTGGTAAAGATGCTGTTTGCGAAGAATTAATCAAGTAGAAAGCATAGGGGTTCTTATTTAATATAAGAACCCCTATAAAAAATCGTACAAAAAACATGAAGGTACTTTTATATGCATCTTGTCTAATTAGTTTGTTTCTAACTCTTTTCTCATTGACAGAAGAAAAGAACATTGAAATCATTATTCATCTTGACAATGATATAACAGAAGAAGAACAAACGGTATACCTTTGGTCTTTCTGTTCCTGGGTATCTGGGTCCGAAAAAGCCATTTGGGATTCAGCAAGCATAAAAAAGGGGCAAAAAACAGTAAAACTTCAAGGATATGCACCCTATGAAAACTATTTCAAGATTTGTTTCTCAAAAAACGGACCACAAGGATTATATGTATATGCGCTTCCAAATGATACTGTAGAATTATACCTTTCCTCAAATGATAAAGAAGTATTGTGGAAAAATGCTTACAAAGGGAATTATCACAATATAGTTACTGACTTCGAGAAAGGAAGCAGAAGATATTGGATAAAAAAAAATGAATCTTCTGAAGATAGCATTTCATATTACAGCCATCTATTAATAGATCGCTATATTAACGAAATACACACATCTGAGCATCCACTGATAGCAAAAGGGAGTTGGGTTATGTTGCAAATGTTTTTCAAGGATTCATTATCAAGAGATAGTCTTCAATCATTAAGAGAATACGTTGCACGAAAATTTCCAAATTACCCACCAGCAGCACTTACACACAAGAATGCTCCTACATTAAGCGAACGTACAAAGAGTACCCAGAAACGACTAGACGAGATTTCAAGACGGAGGGGTATTTATGAAAAAAGGAAACAAAATACTCAAATAGGGAGCAGAATAACACTTCAATTACCATCACTAAATGGAGAATATATAGCGTTATCAGATTTAAGAAGTAAATACATTTTTGTAGATATTTGGGCAAGTTGGTGCAAACCATGTAGAGCACAAACTATCTATCTAAAAAAAGTATTGAACAAATATCAGAATAATATAAAAATATATGCAGTTTCCATTGATGCAAACCACAGTGCTTGGAAAAAAGCTATAGAACAAGATAAAACACAAGATTTTATTCATGTGATAGGTACAGACAGTGACCGCAGGAGTGTTCGATCAGTTGAAGTTTTGGACATCGAAAGAATCCCGCGGAACTTCTTATTAGATCGAAACTGCAGAATCATTGCAAAAGATTTGCTTGATGAACAACTCATGCAAACATTAGACAGTTTAGAAAGACAATGAAACCTTTCCCTCACTACATCCAGCACGACGCCATGGATTGTGGTCCCACCTGCCTCCGCATGGTAGCCGCTTTCCACGGCAAGCGTTATTCGTTGGAAGGATTGAGGGAAAAATCATTCATCACCCGCGAAGGAGTATCCATGCTTGGCATCAGCGAAGCAGCAGAAAAGATAGGATTTCGTAGTATTTGCGTACAAGTGAGTTATGAAAAACTGAAGGAAGCTCCCCTGCCCTGCATTGTACACTGGAACCAATAACACTTCGTCGTAGCATATAAACTCACCGACAAGCATGTTTGGGTAGCCGATCCCGGCGCGGGAAAGCTGAAATATACCAAAGAAGAATTTTGCAATTGCTGGTTAAGTTCGCGGAAGGACGGAGAAGATACAGGGGTTGCGTTGCTACTGGAACCCTCCCCGGATTTTACGAGATGGAAGACGAGGAGGACAAAGTGAACCGCAGAGGATTTGGATTCTTGTATTCGTATCTCCGTCCGTACCGGAACTTGGTAGGACAGTTATTCTTAGGTCTGCTACTGGGCAGCATGATACAACTCATGTTACCCTTCCTCACACAATCTGTAGTAGACTTCGGTATCAACAACCAGAATCTTGGGTTCATCTATCTGGTACTGATAGCTCAGTTGATGCTGTCTTTCAGCAGCAGTGCCGTAGAGTTCATACGAGGATGGATACTGCTACATCTGGGTACCCGCATAAACATAGCCCTCATATCAGACTTTCTCATCAAACTGATGAAGATGCCCATCGGCTACTTCGACAGCAAGATGACAGGAGACATCCTGCAACGCATCAACGACCACAAGCGCATACAGGACTTTCTGACAGGGAGCAGCCTCAGCGTTATCTTCTCCGTGTTCAATATCATCATCTTCGGCATTGTGTTGCTAGTGTACAGCGGTATG